>JAEEGH010005770.1_pt1 | contig 30830 bp, 25 predicted proteins | sample 9134181 | NCBI WGS metagenome assembly JAEEGH01 (sample SAMN16246544, study PRJNA631951) | gut metagenome | biome: gut microbiome; feature: rumen; material: DP-attached | host: Bos | place: Iran: Karaj | collected 2018-10
TGTCCCTCGAACTGGGGCTCGGCCATCTTGATGCTGACGATTGCGGTGAGCCCCTCGCGGACGTCCGACCCTTCCAAGGTGGTGTCCTTGAGGATGTTGTTGGTCTTCCCGTAGTCGTTCAGGCACTTGGTCAGAGCGGTCCTGAACCCGGTGAGGTGGGTTCCTCCCTCGGGGGTGTAGATGGTGTTCACGAAGGAGTCGATCTCCTCGTTGTACCCGTCGGTGTACTGCAGGGCGATGTCGATGTTGACGTCGTTCCTCTCGCCCGAGAAATGGATGGGGACGGGGTGTATGGGCGTCTTGGACCTGTTGAGGTATTGCACGAACTCGGAAACACCGCCGTCGTAGTGGAACCTCTCCTTCTTGCCCGTACGCTTGTCCTCGAAGTTGACGGTGGCCTCCTTGTTGAGGAACGCCTGGTTGCGGAACCTGTTCTGGAGGGTGGTGTAGTCGAAGGTGACGGTCTCGAACATCTCGGGGTCAGGCCAGAATGTGATCTCGGTACCGTGCCTGTCGGAGTCGCCTACGACCTCCACAGGGCCGTCGGGGATACCGATCTTGTACGACTGCCTGAAGATCTTCCCTTCGCGGTACACGACCGCCACGAGCTTGGACGAAAGGGCGTTCACGACAGAGACTCCCACTCCGTGGAGTCCTCCGGAGACCTTGTAGCTGTTCTGGTTGAACTTTCCTCCGGCGTGAAGGTCGGTGAGACACACCTCCAGAGCGGACTTGCCCTCCTTGTGATTGATTCCTGTGGGGATTCCCCTTCCGTCATCCACGACCGTTATGGAGCCGTCCTCGTTGATGACGACATCCACCTCCGTAGCGAATCCGGCCATGACCTCGTCTATTCCGTTGTCCACGACCTCGTAGACCATGTGGTGTAGACCGCGGGAATCCGTGGACCCGATGTACATCCCGGGCCTCTTCCTGACCGCTTCAAGCCCCTTGAGGGCGACTATGCTATCCGCGTTGTAATCCTCGGATGCACCGCTGGCGTCTTTATCGTCCATGCTATCCTCTTACCTTAAGTTCCCATACTATTAATTAGTACGCGCACGCGCACACGCACGTAATAATAAAGGGGACGGCTTTCTTGAAGATCGCTGGGATAATTCGTGGAAAACGCGCTCGGCTGTGGAAACGACGGCCTGGAACCCATTATTTTTTGCTCTCATACATCCAAGTTCCCTCGACCGACATTACCTATTAAGACGGTAGACGGATATGCAGGGCCAATGAGCACCATCATGGAAGAGGCCCGCAGAGGCGAAGTCACGCCTCTGATGAAGAAGATCGCGGAGAATGAAGGAGTCAGCGCGGAGTTCATCAGGAACGGAATAGCGTCGGGACGCATCTGCGCCCCCCACAACCCCATCCACGACGCCAAACCCGCCGCGATAGGCGAGGGTCTGTCCGTCAAGGTCAACGTGAATCTCGGAACCTCCCGCGACATGGTGGACCTCGACTCCGAGCTCGAGAAGCTCAAGGTCGCCATGAAGTACGAGGCTGACGCTGTCATGGACCTCAGCACCGGCGGGGACATAGATGCGATCAGGAGGAAGCTCCTCTCGGAATGCCCCGTCATGATGGGTTCCGTCCCGATATACCAGACCGGAGTGCTCGCGGCCAGAAGGAAAGCCATCGTCGAGATGACCGAGGACGACATCTTCAACGGCATCGAGAAGCACGCGAAGGACGGAATGGACTTCATGACCGTCCACTGCGGGATCACCAAGGAGAGCGTCGGATGGCTTAACAAGAGCGGAAGGACCACCGACGTCGTATCCAGAGGCGGCTCGTTCCTCACGGCATGGATCCTCCACAACGGCGAGGAGAACCCCCTGTACAAGAACTTCGACTACCTCCTGGACCTCGCCCGCAAGTACGAGTTCACCCTGTCCCTCGGAGACGGATTCAGGCCTGGATGCATAGACGACGCATCCGACCAGGCCCAGATCGCCGAGCTCATGAACCTCGGACACCTCGTAGAAAGGGCCAGAGCGGCAGGGGTGCAGAGCATGGTGGAAGGCCCAGGGCACGTTCCCCTCGACCAGGTCGCCATGAACATGCAGCTCGAGAAGAGGATGTGCCACAACGCCCCGTTCTACGTCCTGGGACCTCTCGTGACTGACATAGCTCCCGGATACGACCACATCGTCGGAGCCATCGGAGGGGCCGTCGCAGCCCAGAACGGAGCCGATTTCCTGTGCTACCTCACGCCTGCCGAGCACCTATCCCTGCCCGACGTCGACGACGTCAAGGAAGGGGTCATCGCCTCGAAGATCGCCGCACATGTCGGAGACCTCTGCAGAGGCATCGGAAGGGAGCGTGACAGCAGGATGGCCAAGGCGAGGAAGGCCCTCGACTGGAGCACCATGTTCGGAACGTGCATCGACGAGGAGAAGGCCAGAAGGTACAGATGCCGCGGATGCACCGAGGAGAGCGAGGGCTGCTCCATGTGCGGAGACATCTGCGCCATCAAGATCGTCGACACCTACATGAAGAAGGGTTGAAACCACAACTGCATGAAGAGGCGCTCTCCGGAGCCCTCTTATGCTTCTTTTTTGTAGACTGTCGTCCAAGGACAAATTATGTTAGAAGTGGAGCCACTGGAGGGGATCGAACCCCCGGCCTGCGGTTTACGAAACCGCCGCTATACCCCTAAGCCACAGTGGCGCGATTAGGTGGATTGAAACGTGATATTAAAACATGTCTCACTGGGTTTTATTCGATAATCACACACGTAGTGTCCTTATCTCCATCGTAGACCCTTTTTCGGAAAGGAATGCACTCTGATCTGCCGAGTTCACTTTAGAAAAGAGGGCTTCTCCTCGAAGGAATCCATGAACGAGGCTGCGAACAGCGGCATATGGACTACCCCGTCGCGATCCACGAAGATGTTGCTGTTCTCCAGTTTGACTCTATGGCTGACCTTGAATACTTCGCCGACCTTGGCTATCGATGGCGAGTCCCTCCTCTTTCCCGATTTGACCTCTATCGCCATGGCACCGCTGGGCACCTCTATGACGAAATCTATCTCCATACGTCCGTCGCCGTTATTCTTCTGGTAGTAGAACACGTCAAAACCGCTCTTGACCAGCCCGTTCGCCACGATATTCTCCGTAAGAGCCCCCAGATTGTAGGCATAATCGGATGAATGGATGGCTATGGCCGCCCCCTCTCCGTACATGCACGTGAGGAGTCCTGTATCCGACATATAGACCTTGAACAGGTCCGGTTTCCTCTGGCCAGCGAGAGGCAGGCTTATCTGGTTCAACCCATGGACGAAATTGCCGTACCCCGCATTTTTTATCCACAGAAGATTCCCGCCGTAGACGCTGGCAGACTTGCGTGATCCGGCTTTATCCTTCCCTACATCCGAATAATGGAAGCGCTTGTTGGTCTTGGAAAGCTGTCCTGGAATGGATTCGAAGCACTCCATCGTTTTGACGATGTCCGTTCCGGAGTTGTACCTGTTGATGTCGTGCCCTACCAAGGACAGGATCCCCTCTTGAACTTTCATTGCCTCAGCATACGTCTCGCGGTTGCCATTGTATGCCTCCACAGCGGCTGGCATCCCTCCGACTATCATATACCTGCGAAACAGATCGCAAAACCTGCCGAGTATCGCTTCAGGTATCGAAGAGCGAGCCTTTATGCACCTGCGTACCTCTTCGATAGATTCGTCCGGAACTCCTTGCGACCACAGGAACTCTTCGAAATCCAAAGAGCGCATGACGTACGGCTCCACATAGCCCATTGGGGCAAGAGCACCCATCTTCTCCTTGGCTTCTTTCCCGTTGATCTTGATTCCTAACATGGAGCCCGAGGCTATGACCTTGTACCTCCCATCCGATGCGAAAAGCTTCAAGGCTGAAAAGGCGGCATCGCAGTCCTGTATCTCATCGAAAAAGAACAGCGTATCGGACAAATCTGCGGATCCAAGAGAGCGCAGAGTGCGAATAGAGAGCATAATGCTGTCGATGGAAAGGCTATGGTCCTCGAAGATCGACCGAAACTCGGAATCCTTGCTGAGATCAGCATAGACATATCCGGAATAGTTCTCCTTAGCGAAGCTCTCGATGATGAATGTCTTGCCGGTCTGCCTCTGTCCATAGACCAGAAGCGGTTTTCTCCCGTTCTCTTTCCAGTCCTTCAACCTGGAATACGCCTTTCTTTGAAGCATCAGAACTTGATGTTTTTGGAGATATATATGTTATGGCAATTTAACGGACGGTTTCTTGTATTTATTTACAATTTAACGGACGGCTTTCTGCACTTTAATGCAATTTAACGGACGGTATTCTGTATAATTATACGATCTAACGGACTTCCCGAACTGTCAGACCACCAGCATACCGATTGAAGACGCCCCGAACTGCCCGGATAATCCGAAAACAGAAACATAATCCCCTCTCAGGACTGGCGGAAAGCCGGGAACATGTCCCTGAACACGACCGCATCCTTCTCTATCAGAGGGGATTCGCAGATGAACGTGCATTCCTGCTTGGAATCGTTCAGGATATCAGCCAGCATCTGAAGGTCGGGATCCTTGGCTTCCAGCGGAAGGTGGGATATCTCGCCCTTGTCTCCGTATTTGATGCAGCTGATATGGAAGTGCGCTATGTCTCCGCAGAGGGGGAAGAACTCGTCTATCAGCGACTGCATGTCGTCCTTCGTCTTGAGCCAGCCGTGTCCTCTCGCGTGCACGTGAGCGACGTCCAGAACAGGACGGACGCCGTCCACGCTCTGCATGACTTGTCCTATCTCTTCCAGTGTCCCGAACTGGCCGAGCTTCCCCATCGTCTCGACGCCGAGGATGACGTCCTTGATGCCTTCGTCGTCCAGGATGTCCTTGGACTTGGAGAGGCCTTCTATGACCGAATCCATGGCGGTCTCGGGCGATTTGCCGTACGACGCGGCATGGATGACGATGATGTAGGCCCCGAGGTTGTGAGCAGCCCTGGCGGTGCTGGTGACCCAGTCGATGCTCTTCGCCCTGGTCTCGGGGTTGTCGGAGTTGAAGCTGATGAAATAAGGGGCATGGCAGCTGAGCCTGATGTCCAGCTCCTTCGCCTTGGCTCCGATCTCCTGCGCCCTCTCGGGGCTGATGCGGGCTCCGCGCACGAATTCCACTTCGAGGGCGTCGAGGCCTAGACCCCTTGTGTATTCCAAAGCGCCTTCCGGCTTCTTGCCTGCCGAAGGGTATCCTGCGGGACCGAATCTCATGCGCTTCGTTATATCGTAAGGGTATAAAAGAATGCGAATGGGGCGTTGTTGACAGAATAGAGAAACAGTTAATTAACCGACTTAGGGTGAACGGTGCATGGATATCTCGAGGTTCGTAGGACGCTACATGGCAGCCATCGTGCTGACGGCGGCTCTTCTAGCCTTCCTGATACCCGACGCGGGCCTATGGATAAGCACCGGCTGGATAGACTATCTGCTGATGATCGTCATGTTCGGCATGGGGCTGACCATCAGGATAGACGATTTCAAGGTGGTCTTCACCCGTCCGAAGGACGTCATCGTAGGGTGCATAGCCCAGTTCACCATCATGCCCATGACCGCTTACGTTCTGGCGAAAGCGTTCGGATTGGAAGCCGGGCTGATGGCAGGGGTGATCCTGGTGGGATGCTGTCCTGGCGGAACCGCGAGCAACGTCATCAGCTACTTCGCTAAGGGGGATGTCGCGCTTTCAGTGGGAATGACCGCTGTGAACACCCTCCTAGCTCCTCTGGTGACCCCGTTCCTCGTATTCCTGGCGTTGAACGAGACCGTGGAAGTGGACGCCATCGGGATGTTCCTGTCGATGGTCAAGGTGGTCCTGGCGCCGCTCATCCTAGGGTTCGCGATCACATATCTGCGCCCGGAGGTCACCGATAAGGCATCCGGAGCGCTCCCGCTGATCTCCGTCATGGCGATCGCCCTCATCGTGATGTGCGTGATCTCCCACTCCGTGGACCGTCTCATGACCTGCGGGCTGGCCGTCTTCGCCGTCGTGGCGCTCCACAACCTGATTGGCTACGCCGCAGGCTACGGGGCCTCCGTCCTCGCAGGAATGGACAGGACCAGGAGGAGGACGCTCGCGATAGAGGTGGGGATGCAGAACTCCGGCCTGGCGACTTCCATAGCGTCCACCTCGTTCCCTTCGCTGGCGATAGCCACCGTTCCCGGAGCCATATTCAGCGTCTGGCACAACATATCCGGGGCGATCCTGGCAGGATTTTTCTCAAGAAGGGCGGAGAAAGAGGAACAGACGAAGCCCTCGGACAGATGAACAAGCGAAGGATGGACACCCCCGCCTTCCGACGAGGGTCGTCCGTTGTTTCAGAAGTCCCTGAATTCCACGGTCCTGAGCGTGAGCACATACAGCAGAGCGGCCGCGAGCAGCGAGCCTCCGCAGACCGCGACGGTCGCCAACATGTTGTCGGAGAAGATCCCGACGATCCTCTGCATGCCGAACAGTATCACCATGACTATGAATCCGAGGATCAGGAACACGATGAAGAACGCCACTCCCTTGAACCTGTATCCGATGTACAGGGCGGCGGAGGACAGCACCATTCCGAGACAGACTGCTAGCGCGATCACCAGGAGGGCGTCTTCCGGTACGAGCTCGCCTCCCCAGATCAGGACTATCAGCATCGCTCCGACGAAGGCGACCGCCTGGCATATCGCCAGAGACACCAGGGATATGAGGAACTTCGAGTTGACTATAGTCTTACGCGATATTCCCGAGGACACTGCGAACCTGGACCACCCCGTCTTGTCGTCGATGTCCACGGAGGACGCCGGAAGGGCGGTGCCCATGAAAGCGGCGAACATGAACGGGACGTACGGCCCCGACTGCAGGATCACGGAATAGAGTATGATCGCCACGGGCAGGGCTATGAGGAACACCTTGTTGCTGACGAGCTCCTTTCTGAGCATCCTGTTCATGCCTCTTCCCCCTTGGATATGATGATCATGAGGTCTTCTAGCGTGATAGGGTCCACATTCATGTCGGGATGGTCGGCCGAGAACTCCACGATGCCGTCGATGAGATAATCGCACCCGTGAGGCTGCAGGCGACGCCTGACTACCCTCTCTCCGCGAAGGCCCGAATCCTTCTCGGCGTGCAGGATGCCGTATCTTCCGATCACATCCGACATCTCTCCGCTTATTATGACCTTCCCGTCCTTCAGGAACACGACGTAGTCCGCTATCTTCTCGATATCGGAGGTTATGTGAGACGAGATCACAGCGCAATGCGACTCGTCCACCATGTAGTCCCTGACATGATCCAGGAACTCCTCCCTGGCCGCAGGATCCATTCCTGCGGTAGGCTCGTCCAGGACCAGGATCCCCGTGGGGTGGGACAGCGCGACGGCGACCTGCGCCTTCATCCTCATTCCTCTGGAGTATTCCTTGACCTTCTTGCTCTCGTCTATTCCGAAATCCTTCAGCATCCTCTGGAAGCCGGAGTCGTCCCAGCCGTCGAACATGCTCGAGAATATGGAGGAGAGCTGCTTCGACTTCAGGTCCTGCGGGAAAGGACACTCATCGAACACGACTCCTGCAGGGAGGTCGCTCCCGGGATCGATCACGCCTTCGTCAATGACGATAGCGCCGGTCATGCATCTCATCAGCGTGGTCTTCCCTGCGCCGTTGTCCCCGACAATCCCTGTGACGAAGCCTCTCCTGAAGACCAGCTCGGGGATCTCCAGGGAGAAATCCCCGTAGGCCTTCCTCAGACCTTTGATAATGAAATCGCCCACTCAATCACCGTCATACATCAGGTCCACGATCTCGTGCAGTTCCTTCAGGGTGATGCCGTTCTGCTTGGCCTCTTCAGCGGCCTTGCGGATGTTCTCCTGTATGGAGACAAGATGCCCTTCGCGGATGGCCGACGGCTCCACCGACGACACGTAGCACCCCTTCCCTCCGACCGTGGTTATGAATCCCTCGGCCTCCAGGTCGTTGTACGCGCGCTTGGTGGTGATCACGCTGACCCTCAGGTCCTTGGCCAGGACGCGCATGCTGGGGAGGATCTCCCCCTCTTTCAGCCTGCCGTCGATTATCTGCGAGCGAATCTGCGAATAGATCTGCTCGTAGATCGGCCTTGGGTCCGAGTTGCTGACGACGATGTCCATCGTAAACCTCTGTATGTGACATTGCAGTATCTGTATATAATCGTATATACCGAATATATACAGTATTCATTGAATGAAACCTTGCGGATTCTCCTAACAGGTACAGCGTTCTTAATACCTAGGCAAAATAATCGCGAAACAAGCACACAAATCAAGTACAACCGCCCTCATCATGAGGTCATGAAGGTGGAACTCGACGTACAGCTCGACCCGACCCTCGGCTGCGGTCAGGCCCACAGATGGAGAAAGAAGGAGGACGGAGCCTGGGAAGGGGTGCTAGGGAACAGCATAGTCGTCCTGAGGCAGGAGGAGAACGGCATGTCGGTCGAAGGATGCTCCGAGAAGCGCATCCTGGACTACATGAGAGCCGACGACGACGTCGATTTCATCCTGGCCGACATCTCCAAGCGCGATCCATACGTCGCAGACCTTATAGGGCGCTGTCCCGGGATGCGCATCCTGAGGCAGGACCGCTGGGAATGCCTGGCCACCTATCTTCTCGCCACCAACGCCAACGTCGCCCGCATCGGGAAGATGGTCGAGTCCGTGTGCACCGAGTTCGGGACCGACCTCGGTGGAAGGTCCTCGTTCCCCACACCTAAACAGATCCTCGACGGGAAAGACAGGGTATGCGTCTGCAGGCTCGGATTCAGGGAGCCCAGGATCATCGAGCTGGCTGAACGCGTGGAGAGCGGGGAAATAGACCCGGACGCCATCGCGGACCTGAGCTACGAGGACTGCTGCGAAACCCTGATCGGAATAAACGGGGTCGGCCCTAAGGTCGCCGACTGCGTCGCTTTGTTCGCGTACGGACATCTCGAAGCCTTCCCGATAGACGCCCGCATATCCAAGGTGATGGAGGTCAAATACGGCGTCACGGGCGGATACAAGAAGGTCGCCGACGAGGGCAGGAGGATATTCGGGCCGTACGCCGGATACGCGCAGGAGTTCCTGTACCACAGCCAATTCATCTGAGAAAGCCGAAAAAGGGAGAGATAAAGGTTTATGGGTGGCCGAGGATTCCCCGACCACCCGGCACGCAGCTCGTCCTCCGCGCTCGAACTTGGAGATGAGTGCGCTTCCGGCCATCTTTCTTTATTCCATCGACGTCTCCTGATGGGACCGTTCCTCCGTTCAAGCGGTTGCCGCCATCCCCTGTCCGGTCCGTCCGAACATTCCAGGGAACATTCCTCCGTTCTGTCCGGGCATCATGTCTGCTCCGGAGACGCCGCTGTAATTGTTGAGAGTGGCTTCGGACGAGACGTAGAGCTGCCCGTCGTAGTCTATTCCCGCCTCTCCGCCGGTGGATGCGCTCCTTATGGTCACGGTTCCTCCGAGGAGATTGACGTTCCCGTTGGAATCCAGACCATCGGCTGACGAGACGAGAGTCCAGGTTCCGCCGGTGACGTTGACGGAGTAGTCGAGAACTCCGACGAAGGTTCCGTCGCTGTTCGCGGCGTTGACCGCATCGTCGGTGGAGTTGACGGTAGCGAATCCTCCGAAGAGATTGACCACGGTTCCCTCTAACCCCTCGTTGGAGCTCTTCACGGTTATGCTGGGTCCGGTTCCATCGGAGTATCCGACGGTCAGTATGTGGTCCGCGTGGACGGCGTCGTCGCCTGCGGTTATGACCAGAGTCCCGCTGAGCAGGGTGAGGTCGTATCCTGAGTTCAGACCGTCGTTCGCTGCGGTTATGTAGACGGTCAGGGAGCCTTCCATCACGAAGCTGGTGGACTCATCGTCGCCTACCTTCACTCCGTTCTTGCAGGAAGAGGCGTCCAGGGTGAGAGTGCCGGTTCCGGTGAGGTAGACGTTAGCTCCGTCCTTCACCTTCAGGGCGGCACCGTCGAAGGCGTCAGCCACTTCCTCATCCATCGAGTCCTCGTCGGCGGGATCCTCGGCATCGGTCAGCTTGACGGTTCCCTCCACGACCAGCTTGACCTCGGTGTTCTTGTTCAGAGACACGGGAGCTCCGGTGGTGCTGGTGAGATCCAGGTCCTTGAGCACGAGGACGACTCCAGTGGTTCCCTTCTTGACGACTACATTGCCGTCGTTGCAGGTACCGGTGACCACGTAGGTTCCGGATTCGGATATGGTGACCTCGTTGTTCTCGTCGCTCATGACTATGACGGTAGCATTGTCCATGTCGACAGCGAGATCCTTGGCGGTGTTGACGACAGTGGAAGTGACTACCTCGGTGGCCGAAGTCGCAGAGGTGACGGTTCCCTGGGCCTCAGCGCCAGGCATCTGGCTGTTGTCCATGGCGGGCATGGAGGGCCTTTCCCCGTCCTCGGTGGTGGGGAATGCGGGCATCTGGCTCTGGTCATGGCTGTCCATGGCGGGCATCATGCCACCGTCCATGGGAGTGGTCTGGCTCTGTTCATCCATAGGGACGAATTCACAGAGGTCCCCCTCTGCAGCATCGGGTTCAGGCATGGGGCCCATGCCAGAAGGCATCGCGCTACTTTTCTCGTCATCCGCACCATGGTACGACAGACATGCCGCCATGCCCATGCAGAGAAGCAATACAGTCGCAACGACGACCATCGCGTTCATTTTTCCTGACATTTCGATATCTCCTGTGATAGGTTCGTTGTTTTTCCTAAACAGTTTAGAGGCTTCGAAAAGCCCGACCGGAATCCGCCGGACCGGTATTCGACCGCATATCACGCTGAACGTGACACAATCTCGAAGAAACAGAAACGAACGATACGCAGGGACATACGAATCCACTGGCTGATCGCGACACTGAACTGTGAACCCGAACGTACCGAACGTCACGTTCAAATCGCGATAATAATGCCGCAGCTGTTACTGCGGAGACAGAACTTGGCATCCGCAGACTGGACAGAGTCCATGAGACGGCTGCAACATGATGCCTTGCCAGAACCCATCGCCGATCCGGCTATAGCGACAGCTGAGGCCGCTAAGACGAGTGTGGGCGTGGAATTCATCGACATCGGAGGGTCGCATACGGGACTAGTTAATAAAACTTTGTTTACAAACAAAACTTCGAGAAAGGACGTCCGACTCCTTCTTCAAAAGCAGGCGGATGAAGCTAGACAATCTGATGGGCGAGACACAGATTTTGCGCCTTGTGGAACTATCGTCGATCGATTCATTCCGTGGAATTCGGATTCATCGGGATTCCACAGAAAAAGAACGCCTCAATTGGCCTTCACAGGGTTGCAGGAGCACTTGGGCGAGGGCTCTCCGGTCTGGGCCTCGTAGGCCTTGTCCAGAAGCCCTATCCTCTTGAATATGCCACAGAGCCTGCACATCTCCATCGAGAAGTCTGCGTTCTCCTGCGCGATCCTGCGGGCGGACTCCTTGAGCTCCTCCATGAACCTCTGGTAGTCGGGGTCGCTCTCGTCGAAATCGGGCCTTCCTCCCCTCTTCTTCTTCATGTACTGGGATACGGCGGCATCGGTGACATCGAACCTTCTGGCCACCTCCGCCTGGGACATGCTGTGGACGGTGACGAGCTCGTCGGCCATCTCGCGGCGTATCATGGGCAGAACGTACCAGACGATGAGCTCGCAGGGGATCTTCATGCTTCCACGCAACCTTCTGCGGATATTTAAGGCCGTTTATGCCCCGGGATTCACCTTCACATAAAACTCCGAAACATCCCAGTCGTCGTCCTCGCGCTGCCTCTCCGTCTCCAGGCTCACGCCTACCGACTGGGCGGTCTCCTTCATGATGCGCATAGCGCGGTCGGAGCCTTCGAAGTCCTCCACCTTGGCGCCGCTGAAGCATACCTTTCCCTTGAACGAGCCTATGACCTTGGTCCCGTTGAATACGATGGCCTTGGCGGACTCGATCTCCTCCTTCAGGAGCCCGCGCAGATAGATGTGCAGGTTGTCCTGGGTGTTGAGGAGGAACTGCTCGGTGAAGCGCCCGGGACGGTTGCCGACGTCCTCCGCCAGCATCCACCTGAGAACCGGGTCGTCCCTGAGGAAGAATCCCTTCTTCACGAATCCCTCGTCCTCCAGCATCCTGAGGGCCTTCCTGACCTGGCTCATCCTCACCGACAGGAACGACGACAGGCCTTCGGCGGAGAACACCCCGAACGTCTTGAAATGCATCTTGGCGACTTCCTTCGCCGCATCCTGGCGGTCCATATCCAGCATAGGCACCACGTTGTACTGCGACTTCTCGTCCTGGTACAGCACTGAGCCCTTGGTCAGCTCGGACAGGACCTCCGCCGTCTTCTCGGCGGAATACATGGAATGAGCGACCAGGTCCTTCTTGGAGACGGGCTGGCGGTCCTTGATGATCTTGAGTATGTTCCTGGAGGCCTCGTCGAGCTCGACGCCCTTCTCGGCGCGGTAGAGGCTCGCATGCTCCAGGTCGGTGTATCCCTGATAGGACGGCGAGAGGGTCATCTTGACTACGACCCCCCTCTCCATCTGGCTCTTCATCGTGGTCTTGTCGTTGACACGGATTATGAGCTCTTGGTCCCCGCGGACGTATCCGCGATCGTCGACCATGTCCGCGACGGAGCCGTAACGCATGTTCCTGGCGATCTTCTGCTTGTAGAAGATGTAGCTGAGCATGTCGTTCATGGTCATGGTCCAGGGCTCGAACCTGCCTTTGGCGTAGAACCCGTTGACGAATATGTATCCAGCCGACTCGAGGGCCTTGCGCATGTCTGTGTCGAGCTGTCCGGCATCGGTGTTCAGGACCTCCCTGATACGGACGATGTCGACGCCCTTCATCCTGAAATAGCCCATCATATGGTCTATGGCTTCCAAGGCCTCGGGAAGAAGCTCAGGCGAATCCAGGTCCATGGCGCGGATCTCGATGCATCCTGACATCTCCCACATCTCCAGCGCTCCGCGGACCACGTTTCCGCTCACCAAGGGGTAGATCCACTTGTCGCCGTAACGAGCGGCGATCTCCGCCCACTTGGAACCGATGTCCGGATCGGACAGCGCTATGACCTTCAGCGGAAGGTTCAGCGGGGGCACCTTCTCCAGCTTCGGGATCTCGTCGGACATGATCAGCATCTGCGCCTGCCCATCCCCGACTGTGATCGTCTCAGCCCCGAGAGAGGGGGCCATAGACTCTATGACGTCCATAGGGAGGTCCACGAGGAACCTCAGAGCGTTGGACGGAATGGGCCCGTACGCCCTGATAGCCCTGGTCAGAAGCTCTTTAGGAGGATCTCCTTCGGGCTCGGAAGGGCGGTAGACAGCATAGGTGTTCTCGGTTCCCCAGTCCTCCCTCTCATCGAAGTCGCGGATTATGAGAAGAGAGCGGTCCAGACGGGAGATCGCGTCCTTCAGAGCGCCCTTGTCCATCCCGGTGGCGGCAACGAGCTGCCTGGTGGTGGCCCTTCCCATGCGGTCGATCCTGTCCAGGAGGTTCAGGTCGTCCGCTTGGATCTCCTCGCGCCGGAGCGAAGCGTACCTGTCTCCCTCGTCCTTGAGGACGTAGCGGACCCTTCCTCTGACGAACCTACCCAGGAGGAGCTCTCCGGACTCGCGCATGGAGTACCATTCGTCGAGATCGAAGCCCTCCACCCTGTTGTACACATCCAGCTCGCTTCCGGCGGAGCCGAAGAACTCGAAGAAGGAGCGGATGTCGGGGAACGACCTTCCCTTGGACAGCCTGTAGCGCTCCACGGTTTCGTAATCGAAGACGTTCTTCTTGCCCGAGCGGAGCCTCATGTGGTCCAACTTGAGCATGTACTGGTCGTTCTCGGAGATTAGGAAACGCCCTTTCGAGACCTCCTCCATCGCTACCAGGGATTCCAGCGAGGTCAGCGCCTCGTCGTCCGGCAGGGACAGCGCGAATGCGACCTCCTGGACGGTGGCAGGCGCGAAGCAGTCGAGATATCTGAGCACGATGCGGTCGGTAGCCGCCCTGCGGTCTATCTCGGGGTACTCGATGCGGGCGAACGTCCACTTCCCGCGTCCGTCGATGTCTATGCGGGCGACCTTGTACATCGACTCCAGCTTCCTCAGCGACCTCAGGACAGCGTCGTCGCTGGCTTCCAGAGCCTCCGCGAGCTCGGAGATGGATGCGCCGTCGCCCACCTTCTCCAGGACGTCCTCGTCTATCCCGGTCAGAGTGCGCTCCTTGCAGGTGGCCGCCGCGTAGTACGGGGCCTCGGAGGTGACCATGATGTGCACGTCGTCCATGTAGACGGTGGAGATCTCCCCGTCCTCCAGCAGCTCCCTGACCCATCCGTCGACGACCTTCTTGTCCTCGTCGGTGTATGTGTAGATGTTGCGCCCCCTCTCGCGTATGGCCTGGAGAGGCCCGGTCCTCATCAAAAGCTTGGGGATGTCCTCCTTGGCGGCAATGCGAGGCGCCTTCTGGGCATAATAAGGTATGATCTGGTCCTCGGTGAACTCGAACTCGCTGACCGAGTCTCCCAGCGCCCTGTACAGGACCTTGCGGTGGAGCTCCCTGAGCAGCGCGGAACGGTCCTCCATCAGGACTATGTCGGAGAATCCGGAGAGGATGGCGGAATGCGCGAACGGGGAAGGGGTCCCGGAGTAGCTGATCAGCCTGAGCCCCATCTTCTTGGAATCCAGCAGATTGAGGACGTACTCGGCGTTCTTTATGTCCATGTCGTCCTCCATGACCTCCCTGTAGGTCTCCTCGATGACCGGGACGCCCTCCATGTCGCCCAGCATCTCCAGCAGATAGGTGGACCTCACCTGCTGCCTGTTGACGGAGATGGGCCTTCCCATGTAGTTCCTGAGGATCATGAAGCTGCGCGCGGCGGTGTGCCTGAACCTGAGCTTGAAGATCTCCGAGTCCTTCAGGGACTTCCTGAGGACCTGCTCCAGCTCGGTCGCTCTGATGAGGCCGGGGATCAGGGACATGTCGAACCTTCTGGGACATCCCAGCATGAAGCTGTCGTCCGAGATGGTGACCGAGACGTTCGCGCCGATCATCGCGGTCATCCTGTAAGCGTAAGCGCGTGACAGGGCGTCGTTGACCCTGCGCCCGAACGGGAAGTGGAAGACGAGCTTCTGGTTTCCGGAGGGGTCGATGTACTCCTCCACGGCGAGGTTGTCGCTGTCCGGGATGAAGCCTGCGACGGCCTCCTGCTCCCTGAAATAGGACAGGATGGAACGTGCGGAGCCCGCGTTGACGTCGAACTCCTCGGAGATCGTCTTGATCGCGACGTCGTCGGGCATCGTTATGCGGGACGACATCTCCTTCCTGAACTCGGCGATGTCCATGGACAGGTCGAAGCTGCGGGGAAGCATCTCCCCCGCCCAGGAGGGGACGGTGGGCTTCCTTCCGTTGGCCTCCTTCACGTACGCGGTCATCCCCTTGGAACGGACGAACTCGAAGGAACGGCCTCCGAGAACGAAGACGTCCCTGGGCGAGAGCCTCTCCACGAACTTCTCGGACAGCTCTCCCGCGACTGAGCCGTGGCTTGTTATGACACGATAATTGGCCTCTTCGGGAATGGTTCCCAGATTCATGAAGTAGATCATGCGGGAGCCTTTCTTCTTCCCGAACTGCTTCTCGTCGACGTCGTACCATATCTTGGAGTAGACGCCCTCGAAGTCGTCCTTGCTTCCGAGGTACTTCAGGACGCTGTCGAAATCGGCCCGGGTGAGGTCGCGGTAGCAGTAGGCGCCCTTCACCAATGCGTACGCCTCGTCGGTGTCCCATCTCTTGTCCAGACTCATCCCGACGACGGTCTGGGAAAGGACGTCCAGGCAGTTCTCCGGTATCCCCACGCGGTCGACGTCGCTGCGATGGGCGGCGCGGCACATGACGGCGCACTCCACCAGGTCGTCCGGATCGAAAACCAAGAGACGGCCTTTCGCAACCTTCCCAAAGCTGTGCCCGCTCCTTCCGATCCTCTGCAGGCCTTTCGCGACGGACTTGGGGGAGCCTATCTGGCAGACGAGGTCGACCGAACCGATGTCGATTCCCAGCTCCAGGGATGTTGAGGACACTACACACTTGATCTCTCCGCGCTTCAGGCGCTCCTCGACGTCCAGCCTGATCTCCTTTCCGAGGGAGCTGTGATGGACCTCGATGTTCTCGAGACCCCTCTCCTTCAGCTTGTAGACGACGCTCTCGGCTCCGGAGCGGGTGTTCGTGAATACCAGGGTGGTCTCGTGCTGGTCGATCAGCTCCTTCAGGGTGTCGTACATCATCGAGTTGACGATGTCCGAGGACAGCGCGGTCATGTCGTTGGCAGGACAGATGACCTTCAGGTCCAGCTCCTTCTTGGAACCCGACTCTATGAGGACGGCGTCCCTCACGGAGCCGTCGGGGTTGCATCCCACGAGGTATCCCGCTATAGCCTCTATCGGAGCCAGGGTTGCTGACAGGCCTATGCGGGTGAAGTCGGTGTCGCAGTGCTCCCTGAGGCGTTCGAGCGTGAGAGAAAGGAAAGCTCCCCTCTTGGAGTCGCATATGTCGTGGATCTCGTCTAGAATGACCCATTCGACCTTCTTGAACGATTCCTTGAACTTGGGGGCTGCGAGGATGAGAGCCAGGCTCTCGGGCGTGGTGATGAGGATGTGAGGCGGATGGCGGACCATCTTCTGCCTGTCCGCCTGGCTGGTGTCACCGGACCTGACTGCGACCCTAATGTCGGGGATGTTGAGGCCGTGAGCGGCGGCCACCTCCCTCATCTCGGCCAGAGGCGTGTTCAGATTGCGGTTGACATCGTTCGCCAGAGCCTTCAGCGGCGAGATGTAGATGCAATAGACGCGCTCCTCCAGCACACCTTCCCTGGCGTAGCGGGTGAGCTCGTTGATGATGCTGGTGAATGCCGTGAGCGTCTTTCCCGATCCGGTAGGGGACGAGACGAGGACGCTGCGACGCTGATGAATGACCGGTATGGCCTTAGCCTGCGGTATGGTAAGGTCGTCGAACCTCTCGTTGAACCACGTGGAAATGAGAGGCTCCATCATCCCCATTACCTCGTCCTTAGTGTAGGTTCTATCTATACGCTCAATCATCAGACCACAAATACGTAGCCCATGATGAAAGCCAATATAAACGTTTTCGAAAGAGGAGCGAATAACCGCCGATATTATTGTATCAAAATGCGAAACCCTGGTTCGTTAGTCCTGGACATTGCAGAGATCCATCGGATCTGGGGAAATCTTGGGTTCCGCATCTGCATCCGACCATGTTCCTTCAGGTTTCTGGCCCTGTATCCACAGCCGCCCCTGCACATCCATCGATCACAAAGGAATCTTTCCGAAAGCATATTAGCGTTCCAAACGGTACGCCCCCGCATGAGGTCCTTCGGTTCCGTCCTGGCCGTATTCTTCGCGGTTCTCGTCATATCGACGGCATCGTCCGCTGTGGTCGCCGACGACACGGAGGACTACGAGACCCTGAGCGGGTACGTCTTCAGCATCATCAAGGGCAACGACACCTATCTTGAAGGCGCGAAGATCACCGCTACCGATGCTGACGGCAACATATACAGGACCGAGACCAACAACAAGGGGTACTTCATCATGTCGTGCCCGCCCGTGGATTACACCTTGACGGTGGAATGCGGGGGCTTCGACGATGTGGAGATACCTGTGAAGACCGGAAACGCGGACGTCTACATCCCCCTGTCTCTCAGGGACACCACCGTCATCTGGGGGCTGGACATCCCTCACGTCCTCGAGATCATCGGGCTGATCATAGTCTTCGGTCTGCTTGCCCTGGGCGCGGTGATGATCCGCTTCCTCAGGAAGTCCTCCAAGATCAAGCTCATCAACGACGCTGACGATCCGATGGCCGGTCTGGAAGACCTCGAGGAGCTCGAAGAGGAGTACGACGGCGAGGAATACGTGTACGACGACGAGATCAAAGAGTCCTGACGAGAGACTCCTTGACCTTCTTGTACAGGCTGTTCCCCTGGGCGTCCATAGCCACTATGAGAGGCCCGAGCCTGTCCGTGTCGAAGCGCCACATGGCCTCCGCCATTCCGAGGTCGAGCCATTCGACGCCGGTGCATCTCCTGAGGCCCTCCGCCATCGAGATGGCCGCTCCGCCGGTGGCTGCCAGATACACGCATCCGACCTCCTTCATGGCCTCCGCGACCTCGTCCGACATGCCTCCCTTGCCGATTATGGCACGGATGCGGAACCTGCGGATCATCTCCGGCTCGAGCTTGTTCATCCTGGCGGACGTGGTGGGTCCGGCGGCGATCACGTTCCAGAAGCCGTCCTCCCTCTGGACCATTATGGGTCCGCAGTGGAAAAGGACGGACCCTTCGATGTCGTAAGGGACCTCTTTGCCTTCCTTGGCGAGCTCCAGGGCGCGGATGTGCATCTCGTCGCGCCCGGTTATGACGTTCCCGAAGAGATAGACGGTCTCTCCCAGCGGCAGTTCCCTCACATCGGATTCGACGAGAGGGGTCCTGAGCATCTTCAAAGCTCCACCCCCTGAGAGTACTCGACGCCGTCAGAGGTCATCCTGGCGGACGCGCGGCGGGTAGCCCAGCACCCGATGTTCACAGCGACAGGGAGGCTGGCGGTATGGCATGCGGCCTTCCTGACCTTCACTCCGAGGGAGGTGGTGGATCCGCCGAGGCCCATGGGCCCCAGACCTGACGAGTTGATGGCGATGAACAGCTCCTCCTCCAGCTTAGCGAGCACAGGATCGGGATTCTCGGAGTCGAGAGGGGATAGAAGGGCCTCCTTGGCCATCTCGACACACCTGTCCGAGGTTCCGCCTATGCCGACGCCCACGATGGACGGGGGGCAGGGCCTTCCGCCCGCGTCCAGGACCGAGTCGAGGACGAACCTCTTCACTCCAGCGACGCCGTCCGCGGGGTTCAGCATGCCCAGACGGGTCATGTTCTCGGATCCGGCTCCTTTCGGAAGGACCGTTATCTCGGTGAAATCGTCGCCGGTCGGTATGAAATGGATGATGGGCATGCCCTGGCCGAGATTGGACCCGAAGTTCTCGCGGGTCAGCGGGTCGACGGTGTTCGGCCTGAGAGGGATGATCCTCGTGGCTCTTTCGACGCCTTTGGAGATCTCCGCCGCGATGGAGGAATCGAACTTCCCCCTGACGTAGAACACGGGGATTCCGGTGTCCTGGCACATGGGGAGCCCCAGGTGCTCGGCCTTCTTCACGTTCTCCATGATGGCTCCGAGCTGGGTGCTTGCGATCTCTCCGGTCTCCCATCCGGCTGCGGCTTCGAGCGCCCAGCCGATATCCCCGGGCAGCTTGGTGTTAGCCAGACGGAGAAGCTTCACGACGACCTCATCCACCGGCTCAGGCAACGTCTTCATGAGGAACGGATATGCGTTTTCCGTAAAAACATACCTTATGGAACCAGGTAGAGGACGTCGTCTATCATGACCGTCTTGACCGTCTCCCCGGCCTCGAACCCTTCCGGGACCCTGAGGTCGACCATGGAATAGTTGCTCGGGTGCATGACCTGGATCTCGTTCTCGGACCTGTTGATGACCGTCGCGTCCATGAGGTCGGCGGACTTCTCGTGGATCCTGAGGTCCTCCATCTCGGACCTCCTGACGGAATGCTCCCTGAAGTTCATCAGGTCCAGGACGCGCCCGCCTATGCCGGACACGCTGGTCAGCTTGCAGTACCTGCCCTCACATACGACGACGTCTCCGACGTGGTACTCGGGCAGACGGACCAGATAGGTCAGCCTGTACATGTCCTGGCCGTCGGAGGTCTGGCCGACCAGCTTCGGAGACTCCTTGGTCTCGGCGCAGTAGGCGTCGGAGAGCTCCTTGGCGAGCGATTTTCCCAGCGAGATCGAGGAAAGATACACGTCGACCCCTCCTGGGACGATCTCCATCTTGGTTATGAACAGCTGCTTGTTGTTCACGGCTTGCCTCGCGACGGAATCCTCGACCATGGCCAGGGTCTCCTCCTTGAGCTCGGGGGAGAGCTCCTTCGCTCCGGACCTTATCTGCAGGATGGAGGTGTAGTAGCTCCCGAGCTTCCTGGAGCAGGGCTTGCAGACGCTGTTCTTCAGACGGACTATAGTGCTGGCCTCGTCCTCGGTCTCGTGCCCCATGACGTCCAGATGCGTCCACACGGTGACGGTGTAGACCCTCGGGTCGTTCTCCTCCAGGCTGACCTCCTGGGCCAGGTAGTCGGCGTCCTTGAGGATGTCCCTCGCGTTCAGAGCGGCTTTGATGACAGCGTCCTCCAGGTCGGTGCGGACCCACCTGTCCCCTATGTAGAACTCCCCGCAGTTGGTGCAGGTCTTCAGATCGACGTGATGAGGGAGGGATGTGAGCTTGCGCCCGTTCAGCCAGCAGTCGATGCACATCCCTTCGAGGGACTCCTCGCAGTCGCAGCCGCATTTGACGCAGAAGTTCACATCATCACCACCATGAGGTACTTGACGCCGCCCATCTCGAACACCTGGTCCGGCTCGGCGTATCCTTCCCTTATCGCTATCCCCACGGCCTTGTTGCCGACGATGTTCATGGAGGCCGCGGACTTCATCCATACCACGAGCTCCTCCTCGTCGATGGGAGCGCCCTTGTAGAACCCTTCCGTGACGGTCATTCTCCTTCCGTCGCCTTCCAGCGTGGTCCCGAGGACCTCCTTGTCGCAGACGGCGAGGATGGTGTCGCCGCCCATCTTGTGCATCCTAGCGAACATCTTCACACCAGCATGTACTCCCCTTTCGGGGTCTTTATGACCTCCGCGTTGTTGCAGAGGGTGTTCAATGTGGACTTGGCCTCGTCCTCGCTTATGCCCTCGGTGGAGCAGTGCACGATGATCTCCTCCAACGTTATCCCGGGCTCTCCGAATTCCTCGAGGATCCTCTTCAGGACCTTGATCTTGTCGCGGCTCTTCGAGGATATCCCCGACATGACCTTGTCGATGTCGAATCCTCCGTCGGAGCTTCCTGCTATCTTCTTGAGATAGAACTCGACGAGGTCCACGGCGCGGTTGGCGTCCAGCTCCGTGACCTTGTCGCTGAGCCTCATCTTGGCGGAGGCCTCGGACAGACGGACGAACGCCTCCAGCTGCCTCGCTGTGATCGGGACCGAGTTGCCCTGCGCGGACGCCCTGATGGAGAGGTAGCTCTTCTCGATGATCTGGTACGCCTCGTCGGTCATTATGGGCACCATGCGCTTGGAGTAAGCGACGTATTTCCTGAGGATCTCCACGTCGTAGACCGGCTTGATGTCGTTGGTCCTCTCCATGATGGCCCTGATGTCCACCCCGTCTATGTCGGCGTCCTCGGGCAGCATGCGAGCCTGTCCGCGCTGATGGGCGGAGAGGATGTGCTCGGTGATCTGGGTGTCCCTCTTCTTGTCGGGATGGTCCGTGAGGACGAATATCAGGTCGAAACGGGACATGAGCGCGGGAGGCAGGTTGATCTGATCGTAAATGGGGGTGTCCTCGTCGAACCTTCCGTATTTAGGGTTGGCCGCGGCCAGCATGGAGCATCTGCACTGCAGGGTCGCGGTTATACCTGCCTTGGCCACGGAGATCTTCTGCGACTCCATCGCTTCGTGGAGGGACGACCTGTCCTGCTCGGTCATCTTGTCCAGCTCATCGATGCATGCCAATCCCTTGTCCGCAAGGACCAGCGCGCCGGCCTCCAGAGTCCATCTTCCGTCCCCGAAGTCGTCCCTAACCGCCGCCGCGGTCAGTCCGGCCGCTGAAGCAGACTTTCCCGAAGCATAGATCCCTCTGGGGGCCAGCATGCTCATGTACCTCAGCAGCTGGGACTTAGCCACTCCAGGGTCTCCCATGAGCAGTATGTGCATGTCTCCCCTGATGACCGTCCCGTCGTCCAGCGTCTTGTGGGAGCCGCCGAACAGCTGCAGGGCGATGGCCCTCTTGACCTCGTCCAGACCGTTGATCGTGGGCGAGATGGATTTGACGATGTTGTCGAAGAGCTGGGGGTCCTCGGACATCTCCTTGATCCTCTGCTCGTCCTCCTCGGTGATCTGGATCTCGTCGTACTCGTGCTGCTCGAACTCGACCGAGAGCACGTCGAGGAACGTGTCGAATACGGTGGACTTGTCCCTGTCGGACTTCTCCACCGCCCTGAGTATCCCGATGAGCGTGATGCGGTTCCCGGCGGTGACCTGGCCCGCGATGTCGTCCTCGACGTAGCCGGATATCCTCTCGGGCTGGGCTCCTCCCCTTAGTCCTTCGGGGCTCTCCTGGATCTCGATCTTCTGGGTGTCCGTGTACACCGAAGCGTTCTGGTCGAGGATGAAGCGGACGGCCTGCTTGTTGCATCCGCCCTCGAGGTTGGAGCACATGGTGGGCTCCCTGAGCAGCATGCCGGTCTGCGGGACCCACATCTCGGCTCCGCAGCGTGCGCATCTGAACAGCGCATGGGTCATGCGGGGCTTGACGGTGGTGACCTTCCTGGCGAGGCCCTCGACCGCGACCAGCTTGAGCAGGTGCTCGGACCTGAGGTTCCTGATCTCCACGGTGGCGTCGCGGGGGAGGTTGTGTATCCTCACGTTGATCACGTCCCCGGGACGGTTCACGTTGGGGACCAAGGACAGGACGGTCTTCCTGGCCAGGTCAAGACATCTGTCCGGATGGTCAAGGATGAACATGGCGAAGTCCACGTTGTAGGCGTTGATGTCAGCGTAGTCGACGTGCAGGCTCTTGGGCTGAGGATACTTGTTTGCTATCTCCGCTATCGCTATGCGGTACTCGTCCTTGGAGAAGACCTCGGACCATGCGAGCTCGATCTCGTTATCCTGGAAGTTCACTGCCATGTTCACACCCCCTTCTTGCGGCATTCCTCGTCCGCCCACCAGATCCATCCGCCGTGCTCGAAGGACACCTGGCCTTTGATCTGGCCTGTCTTGCGGTACTTGGCGAGAGTCTTCGCCAGATCGTCGGGGCACCTGTAGCTGAAAAGATGCTCCAGCCTGTCGGTGGCCTGCGCTGTGGTGAGCTTGTCGTCGCCTAGCGCATCCCAGATCATGGTGAGAAGATCGTCTCCCGTCATATGGTACTCATTAGATGGACCTGATATAAAAGCTAAAGGCGAGCGTGTCGGAGAACGCCTTGCGCCCGCGTCTTGGCAAACATTTATTTTACCATATCTCCAACGCGAAGACATGATAGAATGCATGGATTCCGATAACCTCCACAGGCGCCTCAAGAAGATCGCTGGACAGGTGGCGGCCGTCGACCGCATGATAGACGAGGACGTTCCCTGCGAAGACATCCTGATCCAGGTCAACGCGATAAAGAGCGCCATGCACAGCGTGGGTCAGATAATTCTGGAAGGTCACATCAAGCACTGCGTTAGGGACGGCATAGAGCACGGCGACGCGGAAAGGACCATCGAGGAGTTCACGGCGGTCGTGAAGCAGTTCTCAAAGCTCTGATACCCTCACTGGGTATTAATACATGATACCCTAATAGGGTATTAGGCGATAATTCTGACCATAGTGGAAGTTCTGAAAGAAGAAAAGATTCATATCGGAATAATATTAGCATCAATCGTCATAATTATAACCGCTTACTTCAATTCAGACCTCGAAAAACTGACACTTATACCCACCGTGGTATGTGGAGCACCCCTCCTGTACGAGGCCCTTCGGGACGCGCTGAACAAGGATACCTCCGCGGAGACCCTCGTGGTGTCGGCCCTCATCGGGTGCATCCTGCTGGAGGAGTACATCGCCGCCGCGGAAGTGGCCGTGATCATGTCCTTCGGCGAGCTCATGGAAACCCTGGTGACCTCGCACGCCCGCGCCGGCATGGATGCGCTGGGGAAGCTGAAGGTGGACAAGGCGAACCTGGTCTCCGGAGACGAAGTCGTTTCCACGGACGTGGAGAGCATCCAGGTCGGAAACATCGTGCGCATATTCCCTGGGGAGACCGTGCCCCTCGACGGAACCGTCGTGGCCGGTAGCTCTTCGATAGACAAATCCGCCGTGACGGGCGAGTCCGTTCCTGCCGACGTGGATATAGGCGACGAGGTCCTGGCGGGCACCAGCAACCTGTACGGCTCGATAGACATCAGGGTGGACAGGGACGGGTCCGACAGCTTCGTCGCCCGCATGGCGAAGATGCTGGAGAACGCGGATGCAGGAAAGAGCAGGATGGTCAGGACTGCGGACAGATGGGCCAAGTACATCCTTCTCGGAGCGGCGATCATAACCGTAGCCGCCTACGTCCTGACTGGGGACGTCTACAGGGCTCTGACGGTCATGGTGGTGTTCTGCCCTTGCGCTTTCGTGCTGGCCACGCCCACCGGAATCATGGCCGCGGCGGGAAACATGGCCAGGAACGGAGTTCTGCTCAGGGACGCATCGGCCATCGAGGGCATGGCCAAGGTGAAGACCGTGGTGTTCGACAAGACCGGGACCCTCACGGAAGGCAGGATGACCTCGCTCGGATTCACCGCCACATCCCCTGGAATCGACCGCGTTGCAGTGGAAGGGATGGTCTCTGCGCTGGAATCTCGCTCGGAGCACCCCCTCGGGAAGGCCATCGCCGCCTCTCATACCCCCACAGGTACCGTTAAGGAATTCAGGAACATCCCCGGTCAAGGGGTCATCGGTATCGTCGACGACGTCCATATCGCAGCCGGCAACCGCAAGCTGATGGAGTCCAGCTGTCCGAAAGGATTGGACAGGGCCTTGGAAGTATCCCGCGACCTGCCCGTGACGACGATATTCGTGGGCATCGATGGCGAGACGGCGGGATTCATGAGCCTCGAAGACAAGGTCAAGACGGAATCCTCCGAAGCTGTTGCGAGCCTCAGATCCGAAGGGGTGTACACCATGATGCTCACCGGAGACGCCGAGTCGGTAGGCTCCAGCGTCGCGAAGATGCTCGAGCTCGACGACGTCGTATGGGAATGCACGCCGGACACCAAGCTGAGGACCATAGAATACTTCGAATCCAACGGGCCCTCCTGCATGGTCGGAGACGGCATGAACGACGCTCCCGCTCTCAGAAGGTCCACCGTGGGCATCTCGATGGGCTCCGTGGGCAACGACATGGCCGTGGAGTCCTCCGACATAGTGTTCGTGAACGACAGCATCGGCAAGGTCCCGGGTCTGATGAGGCTCTGCAAGCGCTCCACCCGGACGATAACCGCTGGCCTGGCCCTTTCCATGACGATCAACATCATAGGCACCGCCCTGGCAATAACCGGGGACATCGGGCCCACTATGGGCGCGATAATCCACAACGGAGGCTCTTTCGCCGTGATCCTGCTCGCCGCGTCCCTGCTGTGGAGCAACGAGTGGACCGTGCCGACCCCTGCAAAGAATAACTACTCGTTATCATAATCGGACGGTCGTGACGACTAACCAGGAACACGCAGGAGCCTTGGCGGCGCTGGCCGCAGGCATCATATGGGGATTCCTGGGCCCGTTCGTGCGCGGATGCGAGGACATCGGCATCTCGACGATGCAGATGACCTGCGTCCGCTACATCGTGGTGATAGCCGTCCTGGCGCCTCTCGTGTGGACCAGACGCAAGACCGCCGTCCGCCCCAACAGATGGCACGTCCTTCTGCTGATCGCGATGGGCACCGTGGGGATAGCGGCCAACTCCACGTTCTACTTCCAATCGATGACGATGATACCGCTGTCGGCTTCCACCGTCCTGCAGTATCTCGCACCGTTCATAGTGGTGGCCCTTTCCGTTCCGCTGTTCCACGAGCGCCTGAGCGCGACCAAGGTGGTGGCGGTGGCGATGGCTTTCGTGGGATGCGTCCTGTGCACCGGCCTGATAACCGACCCGGGCTCCATGGACATCCTGGGGATCGCGTTCGGAGCCGTCTCTGGATTCTGCTTCGGGCTGTACACCCTCTGCTCCAAAGGCCTGGCCCGCGCCGGGCATCATCCGATAGAGGTCCTGTTCTACAGCGGAATGATATGCCTCGTCTGTCTGGCGCCGTTCTGCGACCTGCCTGGAGCCATAGAATGCACCGTGTCCTCCGTAGAGAACCTCGTCCTGGTGGTATCCCTGGGGCTTCTTATGACCCTGCTCCCGTTCACCCTGTTCAACTACGCTCTGGACAGGATAGAGGCCGGAAAGGCGTCGATAATAACGTTCGCCGAGCCTCTCACAGCGACCGCGATAGGGTTCCTGCTGTACGGGGAGGTGCTGACGATAGAAGCGGCGATAGGCATGGCGATGATAATGGCCGCGCTGGTGGCGATCAACAGGAAGACCGAGAAGGAGATCGCTCGTCTCCGATGACGGAACGGATGTACTCGTTCTGGATGCGGACGACCTCGGTGCTGTCCTTGGCCTTGGAATAGTCCTCGAGCATGGCGCCGTTGAGCCTCATGAACTCCGGCGCCCAGTTGAAGCGCGGGAGGAAAGTATCGGCCTGCTCCAACTCGCCGAGGATGACCAGCGAAGCCAACACGGCCTCGGCGCTGTTGAGCTCCATGGGCCTCCCCCAATTGATGGGGTTCGAGGCCAGAAGATAGGGGAGAGCGCGCTCCTCCACCTTCTTGAGGCGAGGGAACTCGTCTATGTTCGTCCACGTCAGGTCCATGACGACCAGCCCTCTGCGGGCGTGGCCGATGTCATCGGGGGCCAATGCCTTCTCCGCGAAAGGGGATAGGACGATGGACCCCGCGGGTATGTTCCCCAAGGTCTTCGCCTCCTTCGCGAGCCCGAACTTGAGCATGCGCTTGGCGGTGCACTTCTTGGGATCGCACTGGCACTTGTCGTAGACGATGACAGGAATCATGCGGACACCAAGGACTTCAAGGTCTCAGGGTCCTTCATGTTAGCCTTGACCCAGCCCCTGACCTCCTCCATGGACCGGATGTAGTCCTGGAAGAGCTCCAGATCGTCGGTGGCGGTGTACTCCTGCCTGGTCCTCATGGGGGCGAGGATCTGCTTCCCTTTCCACGGGGTCTTGGACGCCCACTCGTCGAACGTAGACTTCTCCAGGAAGACGACGTAATCGTATTCCTCGTCCTCCCTCAGGAAGTCCTTGTCCTTGAAGTCCTTGGAGACCTGCCTCCTGAGATCCTCCCCGTTCTGATACATGGCGGAGATCAGCTCGCAGTCGATGAAATCCTTCTCGGGACCGGCGCTGTAGACCTCGTACACGTCAGGATACAGCTTGTTCGCGAAGTACTCCGCGATCTGGGAGACGAAATCGTTCTTCTGATCGACGAAAAGAACACGCAGCTTCGTATCTTTCTTCTTGAACATGCTGGCTTATCCCCCATTCCATAGATAACCATTGGTATCCCGCGACAGCAACGGTTATGTGCATGTCGCGGGATACAGGCTCGCCACGATGATGATCGTTTTTTTCGAGCTGATCATGATGATAGACGGGCGAGCTGAGTGGCTTTCACGATTCTTCCGGGTTCATCAGGGAGTCCTTGTACTCGGATGCGGACAGCTCCGCCGGAATCTTCATGCCGATGCCCTTGAACATCTTGGACGCTCCGGAACCAGCCTTCTCCACGACCACCTTGTCGCCGATGCAGCACATGACCGACTGGGCTGTTCCGAGCGCCTCGGTAAGGCTGACGCCCTTGGAGGTGAAGTCCGCCGAGATCTTCTCCTGGATGCAGGAGGCGACGAAGTTGCACACGGCTGCTCCGCATGCGTCCTGGACAGGGATGTCGGAGGGGATCGTGGCTCTGCAGGCGGCTTCCAGCTTAAGTCCGGAGGCGTATGCGTCCGCGACCAGCTCGGGGCTTCCGCCCTTGTTGGAGATCAGGACCTGGAACATGGGCGAAGGGGTCTCGTATCCGCCCATGTCGGCGATGACATAGGCGTAAGCCTTCTTTCCGAAGACATCGATCTTCTTCCTCATGGCGAACAGCTCCTTGCCGTCCTTCTCGAAGACGCATTCCTTCTCTCCGATGCGCTTCAGAGCCTTCTGGCAGAGGTCCTTGTACGGGAATCCCTTCTTGGTAGGCATGGCCGCGATGAATGTCATTCCGGAATCCGGCCCGTAAGCCTTGAACAGGGATTCCGTGACGTAGCTCTCGTTCAGGATGGCCACGCCGTCCCCTCCGTGGTCCAGGGACCAGCGTCCGGGATCGACCACGGGCTCGCATCCGACCGGCCTTCCTCCGACTCCGTCGAAGATCAGGACGGTCTTGGTTCCCATGTAGCTCACGGCGTCCGTGTAGAACGGCACCCTGTCGGTGGCCAGCATGTCCTTGATCGCGCTCCTGACGGTGGCGGACCCCATCTTGTGGTAGTACTTCCCGCCGCCGACGGCGTCCTTGGAGAAGACTTCGGAGACGAACGACCTGTCCACCAAGGACTTCACTGGGATCCTGGACCCGTCCGCCACGATCTTGTGCATGATGCGGACTATAGTCCCCTCGTAGAGGGCATCGTCCGAAAGGCATGCCCTGAGCTTCGGAAGCTCGCCGGAAGACTTCAGCGCCTCCAGCGCCATGTAGACGTCTCCGAAGACCTTGTGAGGGCCTTCCGGAGCACTCACGACGACCTTCTCGACCACCTTCTCCGACTCTGCGGCTGGGGCTGCGGCCACCTTGGGAGCGGGCATCTCTTCAGGATCGTAGAAGCGGTCTTCGCCGACATCGTATGCCACCAGTCCGCGCGTGGGGGACATGAATACTCCCCTGCGCTTCGAGGGATCGAGGCTCACTATCTTCCCGAGCTTCTCTCTCTGAACCTGCTTGGAATGGTACTTGCCATCCTTCACATAGACGACGTCCATAATCACAGCGCTGCCGGAACGGACGCTGCCGTCCTCGTTGCGTACAAGCTTCTGAACTTTGATGAATGACATACGTATTGTGTATATTCATGGACGTTAATATTATTGCCCTATAGTGATAAGCTGAACTTCACACTATAGTGAAAAAAGAAAATTCAGCGCTGACGATCGAACCCTCGTGTTTGAAACCTCCCCTCTCCGTTTGAGGCCTAAGGGGTTGTTGCGCGGAAGTCCACGATCGCACCACCGCAAGGCGGTTGGTAGCTGTGCTCAGCGCTTGCCCTCGTTCTCGGAGTTTTCCCAAACGAGCTTTCCGGCACGTATCACGATGTCGCCATCGGACTCTATGAAGACGACGTAGTCGCCCTCGGTTATTCCGAGACGCTCCTTTACAGCCTTGGGTATCGCTATCTGGCCTCTGCCTGAAACTTTGGCTTCCGATATGAAGTGACTTCCCATGCAACGGTATTGCATTAGGGTGTTGATATAAGAAACGCAACAATAAGGCAACTGAAACAATAGCTGATTCCCGTTTTCACCTGGCAATACGGTCTCACCCTTAGAGTGTCATGTACCACTGACATAGCTGGTCAGCGGACAACCAATAATCGATTAGCTAGCGAGTTGCAGGATAGTAAAAAATAAACGGCTACCGATTCCGCAAGCATGCCCACATTGCAGATTGCTTTGGACCTGATGCAGCTCAGCAGAACTTTGGTCATCGCACACGAGGCAGTGGATGGAGGTGCCGACTGGATCGAGGCCGGGACCCCTCTGATCAAAAGCGAAGGTGCCGAGGCGGTCCGCGCTCTGAGAAGGGAATTCCCCGGAAAGAAGCTCATCGCGGACACCAAGACCATGGACGTCGGAGCCTTCGAAGTGGAGATCATGGCGAAGGCTGGAGCCGACATCGTGACGGTCCTCGGTCTCGCGGAGGATTCCACCATCGACGAAGCCGTCAAAGCCGGAAGGAAGTACGGCGCCGAGATCATGGTAGACATGATCAACGTGCCGGACAAGGTCGCCCGCGCGAAGGAAGTGGAGAAGCTCGGAGTGGCCTATATCTGCCTCCACATGGGAATCGACACCCAGATGAAGGGCGAGGAGCCCCCTATCGACATCCTCAGGAAGATCGTGGACGCGGTCTCCATACCTGTCGCCGTTGCTGGTGGCATAACCGCGGAGAACGCCGGCTCCTATGTCGAGGCCGGTGCTTCCGACGTCATCGTCGGCGGGGCCATCATCAAGACCGAGAACATCAAAGGCGCTGCGGAGAACATCAAGAAGGCCATGGCGGGAGCCAAGATCAACACCGACCTGGCCAAGAAGTACACCGAGGAGGACCTCTTCGAGGCTTTCGCGAGGGTCTCCACCTGCAACATCTCCGACGCGTTCCACAAGCAGGGGGTCATGATCGGCATCCTCCCCCAGTCGCTGAAGCACAGGCAAAGGATGGTCGGACGCGCTCTGACCGTCCAGACCACCAACGGGGACTGGGCGAAGCCTGTCGAAGCCATAGACCGCGTGAACAAGGGCGACATCCTCGTCGTGGACGTCGGAGGAGCGCCTGTAGCCGTATGGGGAGAGCTCGCCACCTGCTCTGCCATGGTCATGGGTGCAGCCGGGATAGTCATCGACGGAGCAATAAGGGACATCGACGACATCCGCGACCTGGAGTTCCCCGCGTTCTCCCGCACTGTAGCGCCCTGCGCCGGCGAGCCTAAAGGATACGGCGGCATCGGCATCGAAGTAACCGTAGGCGGCCAGAGGGTCCGCACCGGGGACTGGATCGTCGGAGACGAGTCCGGCGTCGTCGTCATCCCCAAGGAGTCCGCGGTCGAAGTCGCGAACCGCGCTCTCGATGTGCATGAGAGGGAGAACAGGACCAGGGAGGAGATCCGCAGAGGGTCGACCCTGTCCAAGGTGAACGAGCTCGCCAAGTGGGAGCCTGTAAGCTGAATTCAAAAAAAGGGCCCGGACGTCCTGCCCGGACCCTCGGTTTTTTCAATATCCGCGAAGCTCGGCGTCGAGCTCACGGAGCTTTGCGACCCTGTCCTCGGTGGAGGGAGGGG
>JAEEGH010005771.1_pt1 | contig 30828 bp, 28 predicted proteins | sample 9134181 | NCBI WGS metagenome assembly JAEEGH01 (sample SAMN16246544, study PRJNA631951) | gut metagenome | biome: gut microbiome; feature: rumen; material: DP-attached | host: Bos | place: Iran: Karaj | collected 2018-10
AATAACCGTATTTTTTTCATTTTTAGGAAAAAATTGCGAAAAGAGGTGTGATTTCGTGAAAAAAAGAATAATTTTTACTGTTTTAATGATTATTCTCCTCGCCTGCGTTCTTTCCGCTCACGCATTCGCGGCAAAAAACGGATATTGCGGTGATCCTAACATTAATAACGGACAAAACGTTACCTGGACGCTTGACGACAGCGGCACCCTTACCATAAACGGCAGCGGTGATACGAAAAATAGTTTATCTTATACAGCATGGGACTCTTATCGAAGCCAAATAACAAACGTTAATATTTCATCGGGCGTGACGAGCATTGGAGAACGGGCGTTCTCCGATTGCAGCAGCCTTATAAGCATAAATATTCCCGACAGCGTTACGAGTATTGGATACGAGGCGTTCTATTATTGCAGCAGCCTTACAAGCATAAATATTCCCGACAGCGTGACGAGCATAGGACATGGTGCGTTCACCGGTTGCAGCAGTCTTACAAGCATAAATATTCCCGACAGTGTGACTAGCATCGGAGACTTTGCGTTCGATGGTTGCAGCAGCCTTACAAGCATAAATATTCCCGACGGCGTGACGGGCATTGGAAAATATGCGTTCAATAATTGCAGCAGTCTTACAAACATAACTATTCCCGACAGCGTGACGAGCATAGGACATGGTGCGTTCACCGGTTGCAGCAGTCTTACAAGCGTTTATATTACCGATTTGGAAGCATGGTGTAAAGTTACGTTTGGCAACGAATATTCAAATTCTTTCCAATATACTTATAATCTTTACCTTAACGGCACGAAAGTCGAGGCTCTCGAAATTCCTGACACCGTGCAGGTTATTCCGGGCAGAGCGTTTCAATACGCTTCCTGTATAAAGACGGTATTTATCCCGAAATCCGTAATAGGAATTGCCGCAAACGCCTTTGCCGGCTGCAGCGGCATTGAAAAAGTTATTTACGAGGGCAGCGAGGCTGAGTGGAACGACATTGCGATAAGCTCCGGAAACGAATATCTTGTAAACGCTCCGCGCTTTTACAACTCGACTCTTTCGGAATATTATTTCACTGTGTCCTGCGAAATCTGCGCCGGCGGTACTCTCTCGGTTGACAAAAACGCGTTTGCGCCCGGCGAAACCGTAACCGTGACGGCGTCTCCCTATTCGGGCTATGAGCTGACGGCGATATACGTTGACGGCGAAATTCTTGACGGAAACACGTTTCCTGCGTCAAAAAATCACGTCGTTTCCGCAAAATTCGAGCGGTTCGGCGGTTCTGACGACTGCCGCATCGGCGACATTTCCGTGACCGGTCCCGACGGAAACCCCTGTCAGACCGTACCGCAGGGCACTTTTCTCGCAACGGTACCGATTACAAATAAAACAAATATCGAAAGCGTTACGGTAATGCTTGCAAGCTATTCCTCAAGCGGACGTTTTCGCGGCATGGCGTGGCTCACGTTCAAAAATCTGCCCGCGGGCGTTACGGTTGACGTAACTCTTCCCGTCGACAACACGTCGGGCGACGTCGCGGAGCTCCGCGCCTTCGTCGTGGACTCACTCCAAAGCATTTCACCCCTCGGCAGTGCCGTAAGCTTCGGAAAATAGCAAATTTTTGAAAAATTCTCATAAAATGAAAAAAGCCGTACGTTTCCGTACGGTTTTTTCACTTGCAAAAACGCATTTAATATGATAAAATAAAATGAAATAATATAATTGCAAAAGCAAAAACGAAGGCGGTGGGCGCATGTATGAAATAAAAGCCGAAAAGGTAACGGATACCCTTACCGTCCTGCAGCAAAAGGGCGTTTTCAGCTACGGCACCGACGCCGTCATGCTCGCGGATTACGTTGCAAAAAGCGTAAAATTCATAAACGGCAAAAAGACGTGCGACCTTTGCTCCGGAACGGGCATAATTCCGCTCATTTTGTGCGACAAAAATCCGCAGCTGCGCGCTTCTTGCGTCGAGATAAGCGAAAAAGCCGCCGATTTGTGTAAAAAAAGCGTAAAACTTAACGGCTTTGAAGACAGAATGACCGTCTTCTGCGCCGACGTAAAGGACGTAAAGACACTTTTTCGCGAGGAGGAGTTCGATTTTATAACCTGCAACCCTCCTTATATGACCGCGGACTGCGGAAAAATGTGCGAAGACGAGGACATAAACGCCGCACGCCACGAAATTTCGTGCGATATAAACGACGTGTTCAGAGCCGCGTTTTATCTTTTGAAAACGGGCGGTTGTATTTACCTCGTGTATCGCTCGGACAGGCTTTCGGCGCTCATGAGCGCGGCAAAAAACAATAAATTCGAGATAAAGGACATAGTTTTTCATAAAACCAAAAAGACGAGCGACGAGTGCGGAATTTTCACGTGCAAGGCAATGAAAAACGCGTCAGAGGGAATGAAAGTGAGCGTTCACGCTTTATAAACTTTCGCTTTTGAAAATTAAAAGTATTGTGTGGTGATAAAGATGACGGAGCAGATGCGGGAAAACGAAAATACTTCCGGACAAACCGAACAAAAAAAGCCCGACGGGCTTGCAAATTACTATAAAAGAAGCGCGTACGGCGCAAGAGTGGCGTTTTTTGTAACGCTCGTGCTGCTTATCGCCTTTACGGTGTTCTGCATCGGCTTTTATAAGGACCATATCACCTCCGATAACATCCGCTATTTTTTCAAGTATATAGACATAACGAGTGCGGACAATATTCCGTCGGATGCGGAAATAACGGTGAGCGAGGGCGAAAACGCCTCGTATATAATGCTTTATAACGATATCGCGGCGGTTTCCGACGGCGGAATTTCGCTTTACGATTTCGCCGGAAACAAGCTTTACAGTTATAAGTACAGTTATTCAAACGCCTGCGCCGTAACAAACGGCAAGAGCATTTTGGTCTACGACAGCGAGGGCACCGGGCTTTCGATATACAGCACCGTTTCCAAAATACACGAAACCTCCTTCGATTACGAGGTAAAATCCGCCTGCATGAACAAGCTCGGCTGCTTTGCCGTGATAAATTCCGAAAAGACGTACCGCTCGGGAATAATCGTGTTCGACAGGGATTATAACGAGATTTTCCGCTGGATGAGCCCCGACAAATACGTAACCTCCCTCGACATAAACGCAAACGCCTCAAAAGCGGCGGTTTCCTGCGTGAGAAACGAGAACGGCTCGTTTGTAACGGACTTAATCGTCTTTGACACCTCGACCGGTGAAAAGGAATATCAGAAAACGCTGTACGACAGCATGGCGCTCAAAATACGGTACGCCGGCAACGACTCGTATATCTGCGCGCTTACCGATTCGGCGCTGATATTTTATGACAATAAGCTCGAGGAGCTTGCATACAATTCGTATAACCCGTCCAACGCAAAATTCTTTAAGGATTATGATAACTGCTTCCTTATTGCCGAAAGCAGCAGCCTTGCGGGCAGTACCATGAAGCTTACGGCGTACTCTTACGACGGAGACAGTATGTTTTCGGTAATAAGCGAAAACGGAATAACCGACGCCGTATACGACGATACAACGCTGTTCCTGCTTACAAGGGAAACGCTTGAGGTTTACGAATACGACGGGAACGCGCAGAGCGGAGGCGAAATCGAAAAAATCGGCGAAAAAGAACTCGGAATACAGTATAAATACGTAAAGACCGATAGTTACGGAAGATATATAATCATAGGCGCAAAGAAAGCAAAGAGGGGACTTCTCGCACTTCTTCTCGAAGAACAGCTCGAAAACTGACATAGGAAAGAGGCAAAAAACTTGAAAATACTCGCAGTCGGAGACGTTGTCGGGGTAAACGGAACGGAATTTATCCGTAAAAACCTCTGGAACATCAGAAAAGAACACAAAATTGACGTAACCGTCCTCAACGGCGAGAACGCCGCAAAGGGAAACGGACTTGACAGAAGCACGGCGGAAACGCTTCTTGCGTCGGGCGCCGACGTAATCACAAGCGGCAACCATATCTGGAAAAAATACGACGTCAAAAACGTCCTCGAGGATATGGATTTTGTGCTCAGACCCGCAAATTTCCCCGACGCGTGCCCCGGGCACGGATGCGTAATATTTAACGCCGACGGCGTAAGGACGCTCGTGGTGTCCCTTATCGGAAACGTGTATATGCAGGACGCCTACGCGTCGCCGTTTGAAAAGGCCGACGAGATATTAAAAAAGTTCGAGAACGAATACGACGTCTGTATAGTCGATTTTCACGCCGAGGCAACGTCCGAGAAAATCGCGCTTGCAAAGTACCTGGACGGCAGAGTCTGCGCCGTTTTCGGCACGCATACCCACGTACAGACCGCCGACGCGAGAATCGAAAAGAACGGCACGGCGGCTGTAACCGATATCGGCATGACCGGCGCGTACGACTCGGTGCTCGGCATTAAATACGAGTGCGTTCTCGAAAAATTCCTCAAAAAAATGCCGATAAGATTCGAGGAAGCCGACGGAAAAATCATGTTCAACGGCGCGGTCTTCGACGTCGACGAAAAGACGGGAAGAACAATAAGCGTAAAACTTCTGAATTTTGTGGAGAACTGATATAAACGTCATAAAACCGATTACTTTTTTGTTAAAAAACTGTTAAAAATAGAACTTTTGTTTGCTTTTTGCCGAAAAAAGTAATATAATAGAGGTAATAAGGCGAAAAAAAGAACGGAAAGCAGAGGTTTTTATGGAACAGCTCAAACCGAAAGAAAAAAGAGTGCTTGATTATATAAATCTTGCAATAGAAAGAGAAGGCATGGCCCCGTCGGTAAGGGAAATATGTTCGGAACTCGGGATAAAGTCCACGTCGACGGCGCACATGTACGTGCAGAGGCTTGCGTCAAAGGGCTATATAAAGAAGCTGCCCGGAAAGAGCAGAACTATACGCAAGGCCGAAGACGACGCAAAGGAAATAAAATATAAGGTGCCGCTTGTGGGCCAGGTTGCGGCGGGCGTACCGATACTCGCGCAGGAAAATTTCGAGGGATATATAACGTATTCGAGCGAAAAGCACTATGAACCCGAAAAACTGTTCGGCCTGAAGATAAAGGGCGAAAGTATGCGGGATATAGGAATAATGGACGGGGACTTCGTCATAGTTTCGCAGACGAGTTACGCCGAAAACGGGGATATAGTGGTGGCGCTCGTAGAGGACGAGGCGACGGTAAAGAGATTTTTCAAGGAAAACGGAGCCTTCCGCCTCCAGCCCGAAAACAAAACCATGGAGCCCATAATAGTAAAAGACGTATCAATACTCGGAAAAGTCGTGGCTCTTGTGAGGTATTATGCATAACTACACAAGGGACGTAAGAAAAGCCGTATCCGACGCGTTATTTTTCAAAAGCTGTATTCTCTGTGCAAACAGAGCGGACAGCAGGGCGGTCTGCCCGAGCTGCGAAAAACTGCTTGACGAGGAAAGACTGAGATTTCCCGTAACGGACCTTAAAGTCGGCGGCGGACGGAAAATAAAATGCGCGTCTTTGTATAAATACGACTCGTACGGAGACATAATGACGAGACTTTTGTATTTTATAAAGCAGGAATACGATAAAGACGCGTTTGACTTTGCGGCAAAGAAGTTTTCTTATCCGCTTTCGTATTTGAATCTGCCCGAAAACACGGTGATAATCAACGTTCCGAGAAATGCCGAAAATTACGGAAAATACGGATTCGATCAATCCGCGGAGTTTGCCAAAAGGGCAAAATACTACTGCGGAAAGAAATTTATTTATTCAAATCTGTTAAAGCGGAAAAAGGGCGCGAAAGAGCAGAAAAAGCTTGACAGCGAAAACAGAAAAATAAACGTGCACGGGAAAATAGGAATAAAACGCATAAAACTCGCGTTTCTTACGCGAAAACTCAAAGCATTGAAGATAGATAAGCCTTTTATTGTAATTGCCGACGACATGATAACCACGGGAGCAAGCATTGCCGAATGCGAAAGCGTGATAAGAACCGCTTTTCCGTCGGCAGAAATCTTTGCGGCAAGTCTTGCGAGAAACGATTAACACTTATATCATAATCCGAAAGGAAAAGGTTGTATGACACCCAAAAAAACGCCTGAAATCAAAAAAACGAATTCAAAAAGCAGGGCAAATCAGACGGAAAAGAGCAGGGAAAACGAGAATCTGCGTCTGAAAGAGGAGATAAAAACGCTGAAAAAAGGCAGAAACGTTGAAAACACGTTTTCGTATAATTTCATGCCGTATATCATGTTTTTTCTCGGCGTTTTTGTCGCGATATGCTTTATAATACCCGACTATATGGGCTTTCTCGGAAAAGCCGCGGACGTTTTGCGCGGACTTCTTTCGGTCGGCGCACCGTTTATTTCGGTTTGCATGATACTTCATTCGTTTTTCTGGAAAAACGATATAAGGAACAATAAGCTCAATATAAAGTTCATTATTAACGCATTTTTCGTGCTTAATATATCGGCGATAATGCATCTGTTTTATATAAGCTCTGAAGGAGAGGGCGTAAAGAATACCTTTTTTGTCGGGGAGAATAACCTTTATCTGCTCGGACAGAATTACGTGGGCGGCGGCGTCATAGGCGGCGCGGTTGCGGGCTTTTTCCACGGCATTATGAATTTCGGCGCGTGGATAGTGCTTATGTTTTCGCTGGTTATTCTGACGTTTTCCGTTTTGAATATCACACCTGCGGATATGATAGCGTTTGTCGGCAATAAGTTTAAGGAATGGTCGTATAACGCAAAAATGCAGCGTAAACAGAGACTTCAGAAAGCGCTTTACGAGGAAAACGCGCACGAAAACGAAGCGGAAAATGCCGTGCAAGAGGAAAATGCGCCCGAAAAGCGTAAAAAACCGTATCTTCTCGGGCTTGACGAAAAAGAAAAGGACGAAAAGGAAAGCGAAAACGCCAAAGAAAAAGAGGAAGTTCCGATTGACGCCGGTAATGAGGAAAACGGCGAAATTTCCGAAATATCTTCCGACGCACTGAAAATGGCAACGGGCGATATGAGCGCCGCGGCAAACGCGGGCAAAATTTCTCCCGATAAGGATATTTTCAACGGGATAAAGGATAAAATAAAATTTTATAACAGCCCGCAGAGCGAGGAAAAAGCGGGCGGTAAAGAAATAAACCTTGCCGAAATTTTCACGGAAGACGCGGTAATTGCATCTGCGGGTGTTACCGCAAGCACGTCGGACGTGCTTCCCGACGGTTCAAAGCTTGACGGAGCGATCCGCGAAATAAATGCCGATAACGAATTTGAGGGCGAAAAAGAACCGATAAGCGTTCTGCGTAAGCCGTCCTACGCCGAAACCTATAAATTCCCGCCGATAAATTTCCTTAAAAAAGACCCGAATCCCGCAACGTTTCTCGTTACCGAGGAATTGAAGCAGACGTCGGTGAAACTTGTCGAAACGCTGGCAAATTTCGGCGTCAAAACAAAGATAACGAATATCTGCTGCGGACCTACCGTAACGAGATACGAGCTTCAGCCCGAAATAGGAGTCAGGGTAAAATCCATACAGAATCTTTCCGACGACATAGCTCTGCATCTTGCGGCGGCAGGCGTGAGAATCGAAGCGCCGATACCGGGAAAAGAAGCGGTAGGTATCGAGATACCGAATAAAAAGGTGTCGACGGTTTATATAAGAGACCTCATCGAAAACGAAAAATTCGAACAGCTCAAAAGTAAGCTTTCGGTTTGCTTAGGTATGGACGTTGCCGGAAGCCCCGTTTATATGGATATGGCGAAGATGCCACACCTGCTTATCGCGGGTGCTACGGGTATGGGCAAATCGGTGTGCTTAAACAGCTTTATCGTGAGCGTGCTTTATAAATCAAGACCGGACGAATGTAAACTCATACTTATTGACCCGAAAAAAGTGGAACTCGGCGTGTATAACGGAATACCGCATCTGCTCGTTCCGGTTGTAAGCGACCCGAAAAAAGCCGCAGGCTCGCTTTCCTGGGCGGTTATGGAAATGGAACGCAGATTCCGGCTTATAGAGGAAGTCGGAGTGAGGGACATCGACGGATATAACAATATAATAAAGAACGACCCCGAAAAAGAGACGCTGCCGAAAATACTTATTATCATTGACGAGCTTGCAGACCTCATGATGACGGCAAGAGACGCCGTCGAAACGTCGATATGCCGTATTGCGCAGAAGGCGAGAGCCGCGGGAATGCACCTCGTCATAGGAACGCAGAGACCGTCGGTCGACGTCATCACGGGACTTATAAAGGCAAACGTGCCGTCGAGAATAGCGTTTACCGTGGCGTCGCAGGTTGATTCGAGAACCATTATCGACACGTCGGGCGCCGAAAAACTGCTCGGACGCGGAGATATGCTTTACGCGCCCGTCGGAAGTATGAAACCGATGCGCGTTCAGGGCTCGTTTGTGAGCGAAGGCGAGATAGAGGAAATAATATCGTTCCTCAAGAGCGAGGGCGAAGCCGAATATGATAACGATATAATCGACAGCATCGACAGAGAAGCCGAGCGCTGTACCGATAAAAAGGGAAGAGCGGTGATAGAGGACGACGCAGCGGATTCGGAAGACAGAGACTCGATAATTGCGTCGGACGACGCAATACTTCCCGCAATAGAAATAGCTGTGGAAGCGAAAATGCTTTCAACGTCGCTGCTGCAAAGAAAACTTTCGCTCGGATATTCAAGAGCCGCAAGAATAGTCGATAAACTCGAAAAACTCGGCGTTGTAGGTCCGTTTGAGGGCTCAAAACCGAGAAAAGTGCTTATCACGAGAGAAGAATATCTTGAAATGAAAATGAATCAAGGCAAATAATATGCAAAAGAAAAGGTATCCGGATAAAGTTTTGAGAAACAGATACGTCATTGCCGCCTGCGCCGTGCTTTTTGCCGCGGTTATGGCGGTAAGCGTGTTCTTTGGAGTGCGCGATGACAATACGCAGAAACTGAAGGACAGTATAAAAGGCTTGTTCTGCGCACACTTTATCGACGTCGGGCAGGGGAACGCCTGCCTTTTGTCAAGCCCTGACGGAAAATTTATGCTTGTCGATACGGGCAATACGCAAAATGCAGGGTACCTTGTGAAGTATCTGAGAGATTTCGGTGTTGAAAAGATAGAATATCTTGTGATAACGCATCCGCACGAGGACCATTACGGCGGAGCAAGAGACGTGATAAGAAATTTTGAAGTCGAAAAACTGCTTATCTGTAAGGAGTTCAAGGATACGTATCCCTTTGACGTGCTGTCGTATCTCCTTGAGGACAGAAACGAAAAATCGGAAACGGTACTTGCCGGAATAAACGACGTTTATACCTTCGGAGACGCGGAGTTTGCGGTTATTTCACCCGAAAAGGTTGATTTTTATAACTATAACAATTCAAGCCTTGCAATAAAGATTTTGTATAAGGACACGTCGTTTCTGTTTACCGGAGACGCCGAAAAGAGTGCGGAATATAAAATGATAAAAAACGGATATAACCTCGAATCCGACGTGTTTTGCGCCGCGCATCACGGCTCGTCCTCGTCAAATTCCATAGGATTTCTGGAATGCGTAAACCCGAAGTTTATCGTGATAAGCTGTGCGGAAAATAACGATTACGGACATCCGCATAAGGAAAGCATGAAGAATTTTGAGAAAACGGGCGCAAAGATTCTTTTGACGTATGAAAGCGGAGATATTATTCTTGCGTCCGACGGCAAAGAGGTAAAACTGTTAAACGAGAAAAATAAAAGACAGGCTTAATTTTGCGTAAGATAAAATTTTCCAAGGCAGGTTCCGTCGGCAAAAAACTCCACGCATACGGAATTTTCACCGTCAAAGACGGCTTTGTACGACATGGTCGGTGAAACGCCGGCGTACACGGTAAAATCAACGTCTTCGGGCGCAAAAAATCTGACGTTTTCAAAATATAAAGCAAACGTATCTTTTTTTGCGGCGGTAACGGATGTAAAATTTTCAAACGCAAAATCAAACATGTTTTTGTGGTCGCGCCAGTCGTCGCGGTCGTTTAACGTTACCGCGATATATTCGCTGTTCCCGTCTGACGCGGCGGTAACCAGACACCTGCCTGCCGCCTTTGTGTAACCCGTTTTCACGCCGATGACGTCGGATCTTGATTTTAAGAGCCTGTTGTGATTTGAAAAATACCTTTTCGTCCCGTCGGGAAGAGAGGATATATAATTTTTTGTCGATACGATTTTACGGAAGACGTCGTTTTTCATCGCGGATTTTGTGATAAATGCAAGGTCGAGAGCGCTCGTGTAGTGATTTTCGGCGGAAAGCCCGTGCGGATTTGCAAAATTCGTGTCGTAAAGCTTAAGATTTTCCGCTTCTTTGTTCATAAGCTTTACAAAGTTTTCCTCGCTGCCCGAGCACGCAACGGCAAGCGCAAACGCCGCGTCGTTGCCCGATTCGAGCAAAAGCCCGTACAGCAGGTCTTTTACGGAGATTTTCTCTCCCTCTTTCAGATATATTGACGAGCCCTCGATAAGCGTCGCTTCTTTCGGCACCGTAACGACGTCGGAAAGAGACATTTTTGAAAGAACTGTTTTTGCCGTCATGATTTTGGTCGTGCTTGCCATGGGAAGACGCTCGGAGCCGTTTTTTTCGAATAAAACCGCGCCGCTTTTCAAGTCGATGAGGGCTGCGGAAAGGGCCGATACGGAAAGAGTCGGAATATTTGCGTTTTCATGGGAATTTCCGTAATACACGGGAGAAAAAACGTTTGACGGCAGGGCAGACGGTCGGGATTTTTCAGAAAATACAGTGTAAAGAGAAAGAATTGCCGATAAAACGAACAGAGAAAGAATAATAATCAGATTTTTCATAACGGAATTCCTTTCATATTTCTTGAAAAAATATATGAAAGGCGAAAAAAATATATTACATCAAAGAGTTCGGAGAAAATATGTACGAATATAATATCAGAAGAATTGCAAGCTATACGAGAAGGGCGCTTGACGACTATGAAATGATAAAGACGGGGGATAAAATCGCCGTCGGCGTTTCGGGAGGAAAGGATTCGGTAACGCTGCTCTGCGCCCTTGCGAATATAAGAAATTTTTACCCCGAAAAATTCGAAATCGAGGCGATAACCATGGACCCCGGCTTCTATAAGGCGGGGATGGGAGACGAAAAAGAGCAAAGGGAAAGCTTTGAAAAGATAGCGAAACTTTGCAGTGAACTGCAGGTCCATTTTACGCTTTTTGAAACGGATATCGCAAAAATAATATTCGATATAAGAAAAGAGAGCAACCCCTGTTCGCTGTGCGCAAGAATGAGAAGAGGCGCTCTGCACGAAAACGCAAAAAAACTCGGCTGTAATAAAATCGCGCTCGGACACCATTTCGACGACGCCGTCGAAACTTTTATGCTCAATCTGTTCAACGAGGGAAGAATAGGCTGTTTTTCGCCCGTAACGTATCTCGACAGACGGGATATAACGTTGATCCGCCCGCTCATTTACGCGCGCGAAAAAGATATAAAATACTTTATAAACCACTCGGACCTTCCGATTTTTTCGAGCCCGTGCCCCGAGGATAAGCATTCCGATAGGGAAGAAATGAAAATAATGTTAAAGGAACTCGAAAGAAAAAATAAGGGACTTAAATATAGGATTTTCGGCGCAATGCAGAGAGCGGGTGTCGACGGATATAAAATAAATAAACCGCCTTTTTCCGACAAAGACGGAGAATAAGTTAAAATAGGCGCCGGTATACTTTTTCCCGAAATTACATATAATAAAAGCACATAACCGTAATCGGAGGGAAAACTATGAACGGCGCAATTTCGGATGAAAATAAAGGAAAATTCCGCGAAACGCTCGAACGGTACTGTAACGTCATCGACGCGAATACAGCGTTAAATAAATATATATCGAACGGGAAAGTCTATTATGAATGTATGAATAAATATAAGTGCGAAAAGAACGGCGGATGCAGAAACGAAAAATTTTGTACGGAAAATAAAAAAAGCTGAAAGAGAAATACTCTTTCAGCTTTTTTGAACCTTTTAATTCGTGCCGGTCGAGCCGAAACCGCCGACGCCCCTTTTCGTGCCGTTCAGTTCGCCCGATTCGATAAAATCTGCGGCAAGGTAGGGAATAAATACAATCTGCGCAATTCTTTCGCCGCCCGATACGGTCTGCGAAACATTTGAAGAATTGTGAAGCGGCACCATGATTTCACCTCGGTAGTCGCTGTCGATGACGCCTACCTTGTTTGCGGGCGCAAGGCCTTTTTTCGTGGCAAGCCCGCTGCGCGCAAAAATAAAACCTCCGTATCCTTCTGGAATTTCAAGCGCAAGCCCCGTGTGAATGAGAACCGTCTGCCCCGGCTCAATTGCAACGTCGTCTCCCGGAAGCGCGTATAAATCGGCGCCCGCGGCAAAATCCGACGCATAGGTAGGAACTATTGCGTTTTTATCAAGTTTTTTCAATGAAATTTCTGCTTTTTTCATTTTTTCTCTCCGCAAAATTCGTATTCATTAAAATAATTATACAATAAATCAAAAAGTTAGTCAATAAAAAACAAACGGCGTTATCGGTTGATTTTTCGAAAAAAATATTGTATAATCAATATGAAAAAAGCGTATTGGGGGAATAATCCTTTGAAAATACTTCTGACGCACGAAGTGATGCCGGATAAACAAAACGGCGTGTCCATATCCATGGGAATACTGTCAAGAGAACTTAAAAAACTCGGACACGATATAAGAATACTCACATTGTCGGACAATACGAAAACATATAAAAAAGGAAATATCTACTGTCTTTCAAGCGTTCCCGCGTTTATATATCCCGGAATCCGCACAAGATTCAGAAAGAATAATAAATTTGTAAAAGAGCTTGTTGAGTGGGAGCCCGATATTATCCATACAAACAGCGAGTTTATGACCTTCAAAACGGCAAAACTCATATATAAAAAGTGTAAAAATAAACCCGTGTGGATTCATACTCTTCATACGGACTATCAGTATTACATAGGCCCGCTCGGCAAAATTCCGGCAATGAGATATAAATTCGTGCCGTGGTATCTGAACAGATGTATGATTTTCTCGGACGCGCTTATCGTGCCCACGAAAAAGACGTATAATTATATCGAAAACGGCAAATTTGCGGAAAAAATAAAGAAAAATATGGTGATTATCCCGACGGGAATAGATTTCGGGGAGCTCGGAAACGAAAACGCGGCATCTCCCGCGCAAACCAAAAAGGAACTCGGAATTCCGGAGGACGCAAAGGTCGTAATATTCTTAGGACGGGTGTCGAGCGAGAAAAATCTCGGCGAACTGCTTTCGTGCTTCGAAGAATACGTGAAAACGCACGAAAACACCTATATGCTCGTCGTCGGAGACGGCCCGTATAAAGAGACGCTGAAGAAAACAGTCCAAAAGGCGGGAATAAAAGACCGCGTAATCGTTCACGACGGCGTACCCCATACGCAGATAAGAAAATACTACGACGCAGCCGACGTTTTCGCAAGCGCGTCGGAGAGCGAAACGCAGGGACTTACGTTTTATGAGGCGATGTACTGTAATCTGCCCGTGCTCGCAAAGGACAGAGCCTGCCTTGAAGACGCCGTAACCGAAGGGGAAAACGGCGCGTTTTTCGACGGAATACAAAATTTTTCAGAGGCGCTCGACAGTATCATTGACGCAAAAAAACAAAACAAAAACACGCTTCCCGAATGCTTTGAAAGCGAGACCTTTGCAAAGGCCGTCGTAAATCTTTACGAAGAAATGCTCGAAAAGAAAAATAAAAAATAAAAAGGTTGTCGTAAGACAACCTTTTTTTTAAATAAGCCTTTCTTTTCTTTTTTTTGCACGCGCCCGCAAAAAGTATATAAGCGTTGCGATGAGAATTCCCAGAAGCGCACCCGCAACGTCGATAAGAACGTCGTCGAACGTCGCTCCGCGCCCTTCCACGAATAATTGATGCAATTCGTCGGAAGCCGAGTAAACAGCGCAGAACGCAAGCGAAACAAGAAACGTGATTGCGTTGTGCTTTGATAAAAACGCGGTGAGCGCGGCGCAGAAGAAAAAGCCGAGAAGCAAAAACAGAATAAAATGCGCGGCTTTTCTCACCATCGACGAAAACCTGAGCGGATGTATGCCGAACCAGCGCTTTTTCGGAATAATAAGCTTGTCAACAACCTCTTCTCCGAAAGTGCTTTCGGCGCGGTTGAGTATCTCTTCCGGCAGTTTTTCTTCGTTTGACGCCGAAGCTTTTACGCTATCGGAAGAATTATCGGTTTTCTGTCCGTCGTCGGCTTCATTTCCCGCTTTTTTCGCGTTTTCTCCGTGCAGATCAGGCTCAAGAAAGTTGATTATCGCATTTGTAAGCCTGTTGCTGAAATTGTTGGACTCATAGAGAGTCTGAGAAGAAAGAATATAAATGCAAATCATTGTCAGAACGGTAAGCACCGTAAAAATGCCTGCTCTTATTTTCATTTTGTTTCTCCCATAAAGCTGTATATAAAGATATTGTTTTCAAAATATGTAAATATATACGCTTTTGTCAAATATATAACAATTATAACATAAGTGGAAAACAATTTCAATATAAAAAAAGACCTGCGCCCCGCAGGTCTTTTTTTGTGTGTTTTTAATTATTCGGCTTCGTTTTCTTCCGAAGTTTCTCCGGCATCTTCGGGTTCTCCGTTTTCAGCGCCGTCTTCGGTGCTTGCCGGTTCTTCTTCGGATTCTTCCCCGGATTCTTCTTCCTGTTCATCCTCGTGGTCGTGGTCGTGTTCAAGCTCTTCAAGATACTGTTCAAGCGTCTGCTGAACGGGAATTATGCTGCTCGTGTCGAAAGTGCCGTCCTCGTTCTGAGCAAGAGTATAGTAGCTATTTACGATAACCTTGTCCTTGAAGTATTCAAGCGGCGAATAGTCTTCGATCTGATTTCCCGCAATGTTGAGCGATTCAAAGCCCTCATGGTTTCCGAGATCGGCAAGGCCCGCAACCTCCGTAAGTCCGCAGTAGGAAACGGTAAGGTCGGTAAGCTTTGAAAGTCCCGCAAATACGCTTGAATCGGTAAACGAAAGCGAGGATGCCTCGATGATTTTAGCGCCGGTGAAATACTTGATGTCGTCAAATAACTCGTTTTCACCCTTGTAGGATGCGGATTTGATGAATTTTGAAAGGTCGATCGAAGAGGTGTCCTCTCCGTTTTCGGCCTTCTGCATGTAATCGTTGTAGCCGTCGATAAAGCCCTCGTATCCGAGACCTATTGTATAAGTCTTTGCGGACGAGTCGTAAGCTATCGCTACGTATTCGGGCTTTGCGAGGTCCTCTTCTTTAATGAAAGCGGGAGCCTTGCCTATTGCCGACGAAAGCGCGGAAGCAAAGTTCTGGTTTTCAAGAAGAGAGGAAGTCGACGAATATTTGTCGAATAAAACGAAACAGATTGCAAGAGCGACTAAAACGATCGCCACAATCATAATGATAAACGAAGTCTTTTGTTTTTTCTGAACAGAGTTAACTTTTGCCATAATAGCCTCCATAAAAAGTTGTTTATGCAAGGATGCATATTTACGAATTATATTATAACACTATGTTCCCATAAATACAACTGTTTTTTTGAATTTTCGTAAAATTTATCAAATATGTAAGGAAAAAGCGCACTTTTATAAATATTGACATATTTTTTTGCAAATGATATAATCGTAAGTGAATAAAACAGGAGAAAAAGCCGGTATGAATATGTCAAAAGAGCAGGCAAGAGAGCGCATTTCGTACTTGTCGGAGCGGATAAATTATCACAGAAAAAAATATTATCTTGAAGACAGTCCCGAAATATCGGACTATGATTTCGATATGCTGCTCGAGGAACTCATTTCCCTCGAAAAAGAATATCCCGACCTCAAAAAGCCTGATTCTCCGAGCGAAAGGGTGGGCGGATACGTCGCCGAAAAATTTGAAAAGGTAAGACACGAGGTGCCGTTAAAAAGCTTAAACGACGTGTTTTCCTTTGAGGAACTCTTTTCGTATATCGATAAGACGAACGAAACGCTCGGACATAAGGCGAAATATGCGGTCGAATATAAAATCGACGGCCTTTCGGTATCCCTTGAATACCAAAACGGCATTTTCACAAGAGGCGCGACAAGAGGCGACGGAACGGTAGGCGAGGATATAACGTATAACCTCAAAACCGTAAAGAGCATACCGCTGTCGCTCCCGGAAAAAATACCGTACCTTTGCGTAAGGGGCGAAGTGTATATGCCTAAAGAGGCGTTCGCAAAACTCAACGCAAAGCGCGACGAAAACGGGGAAACGCCTTTTGCAAACCCGAGAAACGCGGCGGCAGGCTCCGTAAGACAGCTCGACAGTAAAATTGCGGCGTCAAGAGGACTTGAAATATTCGTTTTCAATATCCAGTCGGCGCTCGGTATTCCTGCGCTTACGTCTCACGCGCAGAGCCTCGATTATTTGAAAAAACTCGGCTTTTCGGTGTCGCCGTCGTACAACGTCTTTACCGAAAAAGAGGATATAAAAAACGAAATATTGAAATTCGGCGAAAACAGACCGAATCTTAAGTTCGATATAGACGGCGCGGTGCTTAAAATCGATAGCTTCGCCGAAAGGGAAATCGTCGGCGAGCTTCCGCACGCGCCGAAATGGGCGTCTGCGTTCAAATATCCGCCCGACGAGAAAAAGACGAAACTGCTGTCCATCGAGGTAAACGTCGGCAGAACGGGGGTTATAACGCCTTTTGCGGTGCTTGAGCCCGTAAATCTCGCAGGCTCGGTCGTAAGCAGGGCGACGCTGCATAATATTGATAACATACGCGCAAAGGATATACGCGTCGGAGATACCGTTTTCGTTCATAAAGCAGGGGATATAATACCCGAAATTGAAAAGGTGTCGCTTGAAGACAGAAATAATGATGCCGTTCCGTTTGAAATGCCCGAAAACTGCCCGTCGTGCGGCGAAAAGACAATAAGGGAAGAGGGAGAGGCGGCATACAGATGCGTAAATCCCGAATGTCCCGCGCAGCTTGCAAGAAGCCTTGAGCACTACGTTTCGAGGGACGCAATGGATATCGAGGGCTGCGGCGAAGCGCAGATAGCACAGCTTATTTCGGCGTCGCTCGTCAAAAGCGCGGCGGATCTGTATACGCTGAAAGCCGAAGATTTGCAGAAACTCGACAGAATGGGCGAAAAATCAAGCGAAAACCTTGTTAAAAGTATAGAAAATTCGAAAACGAGAGGCCTTGCAAGACTTCTGTACGGCCTCGGCATAAGACACGTCGGAAAACAGACCGCAAAAGCCCTCGCTGACCGCTTCGAAACGCTTGAAAACGTAATGGGCGCAAGTGCAGAAACGCTCACCGAAATAGACGATATAGGAAATATCGTAGCAGCAAGCATCTGCGATTATTTTTCACGTCCGGGCTCCGTTCATCTCTGCTCAAGACTGAAAGAATACGGAGTCGAAACGGAACAGAAGTCGACGAAAGTCAGCGACGCACTCTCGGGATACAGCTTCGTCATAACGGGTACTCTTGCGGGCATAAAAAGAGACGACGCCGCAAAGCTTATACAGGATAACGGCGGAAAAGTCGCGTCTTCCGTGTCCAAAAACACAAGCTTCCTTCTTTGCGGAACCGATGCGGGAAGCAAACTCGACAAGGCGCAGAAGCTCGGAATAAAAATCATAGGAATTGACGAACTTTATGAGATGATAAATAAATAATAATCCGAAATCAAAACAGAAGCGGACTGCCGAAAAGGGCGGTCCGCTTTTTGATTTGCAAAGCGAAGACGTTATCTTAACGCTATCTTAACACGGCACCCGGAATCTTAACGGCATTTTTATCCGCTTCATGCTATAATGAAAAAAAGATCCATTATTTAAGAGGTATAAAATGATTCAGAAAAATAACCGCAAAAGCATGACTTCGTTTCAGGTTATTATTGTAAGCTTTCTTGTTCTGATTTTGCTCGGAACAGTCCTTCTTATGCTGCCGATAGCGTCCCGAAGCAGAACCGCAACGTCTTTCCCGGACGCGATGTTTACGGCTGTTTCGGCGACCTGCGTTACGGGGCTTGTTGTAAAAGACACAAATTTATACTGGTCTTTGTTCGGACAGACGGTGATACTCATACTTATACAGATAGGAGGTATGGGAATTATTACCGTAGGACTTACGATTATGAGAATGTCGGGTAAAAAAATAGGACTCTGGCAGAGAAGCACCATGCAGGAGTCCATTTCCGCGCCGCAGGTCGGAGGAATCGTGCGTCTGACGGGATTTATCATAAAAACGGCGGTTACCGTGGAATTAACGGGCGCAATACTTCTTTTGCCCGTTTTTGTCAAGGATTTCGGCGTATTAAAAGGCATCTGGTATTCGCTTTTCCACAGTATTTCGGCATTTTGCAACGCGGGATTTGACCTTTTGGGAGTAAAGGGCGAGTTTTCCTCTTTTACATACTATGCGGACAACGTTTATTTGAACATAGTAATTATGCTTCTGATTATAACGGGCGGTATCGGCTTTCTTGTCTGGAATGACGTGGGAGTGCACGGATTTAAATTCAGAAAATATTCTTTGCAGAGCAAGGTCGTGCTGCTTACTTCGGTAATCCTTATCGTTTTGCCTGCGCTTTATTTCTTTTTCTGCGAATATAACGAAACGGGACTGCATGAAAGGGTGATAAGCTCGTTTTTCCAGTCGGTTACGACAAGAACGGCGGGCTTTAACACAAAGGACCTTTCAGCGATGGGAGAATCCGGCGCGGCAATTATGATAATCCTTATGCTGATAGGAGGTTCTCCCGGCTCAACGGCCGGAGGCATAAAAACGGCAACCTTTGCGGTGCTGTTTTTGTCGGCTCTTACGGTGTTCGGAAGAAAAAACGACGTGCAGGGCTTTAAGAGAAGAATACCGGATGAAACGGTACGCAACGCGGGCGCTGTGCTTTTTATATATCTTGTGCTGTTTCTTGCAAGCGGAATAATCATAAGCATAACGGAAGGTCTGCCGCTGCTGACCTGCCTGTTTGAAACGGGTTCGGCTATCGGCACGGTGGGATTGACTCTTGGAATTACAAGCAGCCTTTCAATATTTTCAAGGGCTAGTTTAATGATATTGATGTTTTTCGGCAGAGTAGGGGGATTGACGCTGATTTATGCGGCTTTTACTTCGGCGGAAGACAGAAATTCGCGGCTGCCGCTTGAAAAAATATCGGTAGGATAAGGAGAAAAATATGAAAACGGTTTTGATAATAGGTGTGGGACAGTTCGGAAGCCATATCGCAAAACGTATGGCGGAGCTGAAGTGCGAAGTTATGGCGGTGGATATTGAGGAAGAGCGTATAAATAAGATACTGCCGTACGTAACAAACGCGCGTATAGGGGACGGAACGAACGAGGAGTTCCTGCGCACTTTGGGAGTAGGAAATTACGACGTTTGCATAGTGGCGCTTGGACGACGTTTTCAGACGTCGCTTGAAACAACGTCGCTTTTAAAGGAACTTGGAGCGCAAAAGGTAGTATCCCGCGCAACAAATGACGTGCAGATGAAATTTCTGCTGAAAAACGGAGCGGACGAGGTCGTTTATCCGGAAAAACAAATGGCGCTGCGTATCGCCACGAAATATGCCTCCGACAGTATTCTTGACTTTATTCAGCTCGATAACAGTTATTCCATATACGAATTGAAGGTTCCGAAAGAATGGTACGGAAAGACCATATCTCAAATTGATATCCGGAAAAAGTTTAAAGTCAACATTCTGACTATCAGACGAAAAAGCGAAGTGTTTATTCCCGCACCGGATACGGTAATAATGAATGATGATATTGCTTTCGCGATAGGAGAAGTGGAAAATATTCAGAAATGTTTCAGAATTTAGGAGATGAGCGTATGAACGTATTTCTTATCGCCATATCCGTAACAGTTGTCTTGCTTCTTGGTTTTTACGTAATGAAAAGAGTTGATGATATGCTTGATAAAAGCGAAATGAAAACAGCCGCACTGCGCATAGGACTTGAATTTCCGGGTTTGGAAACGGTAATAGGAAAAGAAACGGAAATGCTGGCGGAAAAATGCCGGGACGTTGAAATATCGTACATAAGCGCAGAAAAAGAGATTCTGTACAAAGAACTTATAAAAGGGGAAATAGACGTTGCCGTAATCGGAAGTGCTCCCGACGGCAGAAATATTTCTCATCTGAGGAAACAAATTGCGGACGCTTCCGGTGTATACGGAAAAACCGGGCTGACGATTGTCGGAAAAGGTAACGGTAAATCGGTATATATTGCATGGAAATCGACAAAGTGTTCGGAAGTCTGCGGCAGTTTTATAAAACTGCTGAAAGAACCGAAAAGTATTGAACGTGGTACGCCCGGTGTGATATAATAATAAGGGTGAATAAAATGGAGGAAAAAAAGTTAAAAAAAGGCATAATATCTTCCGCGCTGAAGGATATGGGCATAAGCCTTTCGATATTGGCGGCGGCAACGCTTGCAGGATACGTGTTCAAAGCGTTCAGCCTTACCGACAGCGATATCATTATGCTGTATATTATTGCCGTTCTGGTGATATCCATAATCACCTCAAGAATGCAGTACTGCCTTATATCGTCCGTCATAGGCGTGGGCTTGTTCAATTACTTTTTTACATACCCCGAATTTTCTTTGTCGGCACACGACGCGGGATATCCGGTAACGTTTGTTACCATGTTCATAACGGCGTTTATCGCGGGCTCGCTTGCAAATAAACTGAAACGCAATATTCTGATTGCGGAGCAGAATGCAAAGGAAAAGGAAGAAGCGGCGCTTCTGGCGCAGAATGAACGGCTCAGGGCAAATATGCTGCGCTCCATTTCACACGATCTGAGGACTCCGCTGACTTCAATTTCCGGAAATGCCAGCACTTTGATTTCAAACAGCCTGACGCTTGACGAAGAGGCAAGACAGCAGATTTATTCCGATATTTATACCGAATCGATGTGGCTTATAGGGCTTGTGGAAAACCTGCTTTACGCAACAAGGATAGAAGACGGAAAAATGCAGCTTAACCGCTCTGTGGAGATACTTGACGATATCGTTCAGGAAGCCGTGAAGCACATTGATAGAACACACCAGAAAAGAATGATTTACATTGACACGCATGATGAAATCATCCCTGTATACGCGGACGCAAACCTTATCGTGCAGGTTATCGTCAATCTCCTTGATAATTCAATCAAATATACGGAGGATGACAGCGTAATCAGAATAAGCGTGCGTAAAGAAGGCGACACGGCGGTTGTATCGGTTGCGGATAACGGCACGGGAATACCGCAGACGGAAAAGGAGAAAGTGTTCGATATGTTCTATACGGGAGGAAACCGCTCTTCTGACAGCCGGAGAAGTTTAGGGCTGGGACTTACTCTTTGCAAATCCATCATTAATTCGCACGGCGGAACAATAAGTATAGGCGATAACGAGCCGTCCGGCACGGTTGTGAGCTTTACTCTGCCGATAGGAGATGTAAAAATACATGAATGAATGTCTTGTTTTGGTGGTTGAGGACGATAAGCCGATAAGAAACCTTATCACGACTACTTTGAAAATGAACGATTACAGATATATCACCGCAAGCAAAGGCAACGAAGCGATTATGCTGAACGCATCGAATAAGCCGGATATAATAATACTTGATCTCGGACTTCCCGATATTGACGGAGTTGACGTAATCGAGCATATAAGAACGTGGAGCGACGTTCCCATAATAATAGTAAGCGCAAGAAGCGAGGATCAGGATAAGATAACGGCGCTTGACAGAGGGGCGGACGATTACCTGACGAAACCCTTTTCGGTTGAAGAACTGCTGGCGAGACTGAGAGTTATACAGAGACGGCACATGAAATCGGAAAATAATTCGATTACGGAATTCGTAAACGAAAGACTTCGCATTGATTACGTGTCTGGCTGCGTTTATCTCAATGAGAACGAACTTCACTTGACGCCGATTGAATATAAGCTGCTCTGCCTGCTTGCAAGAAACGTCGGCAAGGTGCTGACGCATAAATATATAATCCAGAACGTGTGGGGAAGCGCCACCGAAACGAGCGAGGCTTCACTGCGCGTTTTTATGGCAACTTTAAGAAAAAAACTCGACGACAGCCGTCAGCCGCTTATTCAGACGCATATCGGCATAGGCTACAGGATGATGAAACTTTGATAAAATATAAAAAAGAGTCGGATACAAACGTATCCGACTCTTTTTTTATATAAATTACTGATTTTTGAGCTTTGCCGCGTCTTTCATGCGCTGAACGTTTGAAAGAACGGCTTTTCTTAATCTTATAGACTTCGGGGTAACCTCGATAAGCTCGTCGTTGTTGATGTATTCTATCGCTTCTTCAAGACTGAAGATAACGGGGGTAACAAGCCTCAGGGCTTCGTCCGCGCCCGCGCTTCTTATAGCGGTTAAGTGCTTCTTTTTGCATACGTTTACGCAAATGTCGTCTGTTTTCGGGGATTCGCCCACAATCTGTCCCTCGTAAATGTCCTGGGAGGGAACGACAAACATTATGCCGCGCTCCTGCGCGTTGAAAATGCCGTACGTGGTCGTCTTACCCGTCTCGTAAGCGATGAGCGAGCCCGTGGTGCGCTTCGGAATCTCACCCTTGAACGGAGTGTAGCCTATGAAAAGCGAGTTTATGATGCCCTCACCGCGTGTGTCGGTGAGAAACTCGTTTCTGTAACCGAAAAGACCTCTCGTAGGAATTTCAAAAACGAGATTCATTCTGTCGCCGCGGGGTGTCATGTCCTTCATTTCGCCTTTTCTCGCGCCGAGCTTTTCGATAACCGAGCCCACGTATTCCTGCGGAACCTCGCACGTAACTTCTTCAAGCGGCTCGCACTTTACACCGTCAATTTCCTTGTATAAAACTCTCGGGGCGCTTACCTGAAATTCGTAGCCCTCTCTGCGCATCGTTTCAATGAGTATGGAAAGATGCATTTCGCCTCTGCCCATAACCCTGAAATTGTCGCTGGAGGTGCCGTCCTCCACCTTTAAAGATACGTCCTTTAAAAGCTCTCTGTAAAGACGGTCGCGCAGATGCCTCGACGTGCAGAATTTTCCTTCCGTGCCCGCAAAAGGCGAGTCGTTTACCGAAAACGTCATTTCAAGCGTCGGCTCTGAGATTTTAACGAACGGCAGAGGCTCGGGGTGCTCAACGTCGCAAACCGTGTCTCCTATCGTGATGTTTTCGATACCGGAAATGCATACTATTTCGCCCGCGTCCGCGCTTTCCACGCTGTCCTTCGTAAGACCGTCTATCGTGAAAAGGTTCGCAACTTTCGCACGGTAAGGCTCGTGCAGACCGTGATGGTCGCAGATTATTACTTCCTGATTCTTTTTGAGCGTGCCTCTTTCGATTTTTCCCGTAGCGATTCTTCCCACGTAGTTGTCGTAGTCAATCGACGAAACAAGCATCTGGGACGGACCGTCAACGTCGACGTCGGGGGCGGGAATATGGCTTATTATCGTCTCGAAAAGCGCTTCGAGATTGGTTTCGGTGCCCTCGGGGGATAGTGACGCCGTGCCGTTTCTGCCGGAGCAGAAAACAACGGGACTGTCAAGCTGCTCGTCCGTCGCGTCGAGGGATATGAGAAGCTCGAGCACTTCGTCGACGACTTCGTTTACTCTTGCGCCGGGACGGTCGATTTTGTTGACAACGACGACAACCTTGTGTCCGAGCTCAAGCGCCTTGGAAAGAACGAAACGCGTCTGAGGCATGGTGCCCTCGAAAGCGTCCACAAGAAGTAGAACTCCGTCAACCATTTTGAGAATTCTTTCGACTTCTCCGCCGAAATCGGCGTGTCCGGGAGTGTCAACGACGTTGATTTTGATTCCCTTGTAGATGAGAGACGTGTTTTTCGCAAGAATCGTTATTCCGCGCTCTCTTTCAATGTCGTTGTTGTCCATTACTCTTTCGGCAACGACCTGGTTTTCCCTGAACGTGCCGCTCTGCTTCAACATTTCGTCGACGAGCGTCGTTTTTCCGTGGTCGACGTGCGCGACGATTGCGATATTTCTTAAATCGTTTCTTATCATATTATAAATCACCCGTAAAATATTTTACAAATTGTTATTTTATCATAAAAATCGCAAAAACAAAACGGTTTTCGAGAGAATTTACCATAAAATTAAATTTTGTTTACAAAATGTATAAAATCAAGGCATACAGACCTGTAAAACAAAAAAGACCGTATGAATCATACGGTCTTTTGACTGAAAAAATCTTATTTGCCGCTCGTGGTTTTGAGCATAACGTCGTGGTAACCGCCCTCGACAATGCTCGTTGCGGAAACGAGCGTGATTTTCGCTTTTTTCTGAAGGTCGGGAATGTTCGTAACGCCGAAGTCGCACATGGTGCTCTTCACCTTGTAAAGACTTTTGGCAACGTTGTCGCGCAGATTTCCCGCATACGTAACGTATGAGTCGACGCCTTCCTCAAACGAAAGCCCCGTTTTTCCGCCGAGGTCGTATCTCTGCCAGTTTCTCGCACGGTTTGAGCCCTCTCCCCAGTATTCCTTGACGTAGGTGCCGTTTATGTTGAGCTTTGACGTGGGACTCTCGTCGAATCTTGCAAAATATCTGCCGAGCATCATGAAATCCGCGCCCATCGCAAGCGCAAGCGTCATGTGGTAGTCGTGGACTATGCCGCCGTCCGAACATACGGGAATGTAAACGCCGGTCTTTTCATAGTATTCGTTTCTCGCCTCAACCACGTCGATAAGAGCCGTCGCCTGACCTCTGCCTATGCCTTTCTGCTCGCGCGTGATGCATATCGAGCCGCCGCCTATGCCGACCTTGATGAAGTCCGCTCCCGCTTCCGCAAGGAACATAAAGCCTTCTCTGTCGACAACGTTGCCTGCTCCGACCTTGACCGAGTCGCCGTAATTCTTTCTTATGTATTCAAGCGTCTTTTTTTGCCAGCATGAATAGCCCTCCGACGAGTCTATGCACAAAACGTCGGCGCCCGCCTCGATAAGCGCGGGAACTCTTTTTTCGTAGTCGAGCGTGTTGATGCCCGCGCCTACGACGTACCTTTTCTGAGAGTCGAGAAGCTCTTTCGGGTTGTCCTTGTGCTCCGAATAGTCTTTTCTGAATACGAGATATTTGAGATTTGCATTTTCGTCGATGATGGGAAGCGAATTGAGTTTGTTTTCCCAGATTATGTCGTTCGCTTCTTTGAGGGAGGTGCCGAGGGGAGCCGTAATAAGCTTGTCAAACGGCGTCATGAATTCTTTTACAAGCGTGTCGGGCGACATTCTGCTTACGCGGTAATCGCGGCTCGTAACTATGCCGAGAAGTTTGCCGTCGTGCTTTCCGTTGTCGGTAACCGCAAGCGTGTTGTGCCCCGTGGCGGACACGATTTCAACGACGTCCGACAGCGTGTTTTCGGGGGTAACGTTTGAATCGCTCACAACAAAGCCCGCCTTGTACGCTTTTACCTTTGCAACCATAGCCGCCTCGTCCTCAACCGACTGAGAACAGTAAATAAACGAAATACCGCCTTCTCTTGCAAGGGCGATCGCCATGGTGTCGTTGGAAACCGACTGCATGATTGCGGATACAAGCGGAATGCTCAGCTTTATCGCCGATTCCTCGCCTTTTTTGAATTTCACGAGGGGCGTTTCGAGGGAAACGTTTGCGGGAATACAGTCTTCAGAAGTGTATCCCGGAACAAGAAGATACTCACTGAAAGTGTGAGAAGGTTCCTTAAAATAATGTGCCATTTTTATTCTCCTCATTTCTGTTTTGCGACAATAATCACTTTTTCTTATTTTAACGCTATTACCGCGCTAAGTCAAGATTTATTTGAAAAATGATAAACCCGTTATAATAAATTTTACGCTTTTTTCTCAAAACGCCGCGCATTTTTGTAAAAATTCTGTAAACGACGTTGACTTTGTCCGTTTTTGTGCTATAATTGTTCTTGCTTTTGAGAATGATTCTCATTATTAAAATGAAACAGAGAGAAAAGATGAAAAAAATAGGATTTGCAGCGCTTGCGGTATGCATACTTCTGATATTATCGGGGTGCGAAAGAAAAGAAGAAGTAAATAATGACGGAATAGACGTTGTGTGCACGTTTTATCCGCAGTATAGCTGGGTGAAGAACCTGACGAAAGATACCGGCGCGGACGTGATTCTGCTGCAAAAGGGCGGCACCGATTTTCACAGTTTTCAGCCGACGTTTGAGGACGCGCGTAAAATAAATACTTGCGACCTTCTCGTCTGTATCGGCGGAGAGTCGGACGAGTGGGCAAAAGAGGCGGCGGAAAACGGCGGAAATGAAAACATCGTTTCGGTTATGAATGAGATTTCGGATTACGTTATAGACGAAAACGTATCTGACGGCATGGAGCATAAGGAAAGCGAAAAGGAGAAGGACGAGCACGTATTTCTGTCCGTAAAAAACGCATCAAGAGCGTGCCGCATTATTGCTGAAAAGCTGTGCGAAGTCGATGAAAAAAACGAGGATAAATATAAGGAAAATCTGAGCGAATATCTTAAAAAACTTGAAGAAATCGACAAAGCTTTTGAAGAAGCGGTAAAAAACGCAAAAAGAAAGGCGTTCGTTATGCCAGACAGATACCCGTTCGCGTATCTTGCAAGGGACTACGGACTTGCGTGCTTCGCCGCGTTTGCGGGCTGCTCGTCGGAAACCGACGCAAGCTTCGAAACCGTCGTGTTCCTTTCCGAAAAAGTAAGGGAGCTTGACGTAAAATACGTCGCGGTAACCGAAAACGGCGACGGGAAAACGGCAGAAAGCGTAATAGAAGCATCGGGAAAGGACGGAGTCCGGACGGTGATCTTGAATTCGATGCAGTCATTGCCGGAAGAGAAAATCGAAAATACAGAATATACCGATATAATGCTTGAAAATCTGGAAGCGTTAAAACTTCTTTTAAGTTAGACGGAGGAAAACATGCCTTTTATAAAATGTGAAAATCTGCGCCTCGGATACGACGGGAATCCCGTCGTGCAGGACCTTTCGTTTGAAATCGAAAGCGGGGACTATCTTTGCATACTCGGCGACAACGGAACGGGGAAAAGCACGCTGATAAAGGTCCTGACGGGGCTTGAAAAGCCCCTGTCCGGGGCGCTGTTAACCGAATGTGCGCCTTCCGAAATAGGATATCTTCCTCAGCAGACGGATTATCAGAGGGATTTTCCCGCAACCGTAAAAGAAATAGTCCTTTCGGGACGGCTCGGCAGAAAAAAACTGTTTTGCTTTTATAACGCAAACGATAAAAAAGCGGCAATGGAAAATATGAAAAAACTCGGTGTTGAGGAGCTTGAAAACAGGTCTTATAAAGAGCTTTCGGGCGGACAGAAGCAAAGGGTGCTGCTTGCAAGAGCGCTTTGCGCGGCAAATAAAGCGATAGTTCTCGACGAGCCCGCGTCGGGACTCGACAGCACGTCGTCGGAGGAGATGTACGAAATACTGTATAAGCTCAATAAAGACGAAAAAATGACGGTGATTATGGTAAGCCACGACGAAAAAAAATCGAGGGGATACGCAAATAAAGTGCTTCACCTCGGAAAAAGACAGTTTTTCGGCACGTGGGAAGAATACGACGTCTTTGCACGCACGGAAAGGTAATTGTTATGGAAAGCCTGATGAACTATTTTTCATACCCGTTTGTAAGATACGCTTTTGCGGTGGGACTTCTCATTGCGTTCTGCGCGTCGCTCTTAGGCGTCGTTCTCGTGCTTAAAAGGTTCTCGTTTCTCGGCGACGGACTTTCGCATTTCGCGTTCGGAATAATCGCGCTTGCGTCGGTGCTTAAACTTACTGATAATCTGCTTTTGGTCCTGCCGTGTACCGTCGCGTGCGCGGTGATACTTCTTATGTCGGGACAAAAGGCGAAAATAAAGGGAGACGCGGCGGTCGCCGTAATATCCATGTCTGCGCTTGCGCTCGGATACCTTATACTCAACGTCTTCGGGACGTCGTCAAACGTGTCGGGCGACGTTTGCAGCACGCTTTTCGGTTCGTCGGCTCTGCTGACGCTCAAAATGAGCGACGTTGTAATCTGCGCCGTTCTTTGCGCTTGCGCGCTTGCGGTGTTTGTTCTGTTTTATATCAGGATTTTTTCGGTTACATTCGATGAAAATTTTGCGGGCGCGACGGGTGTGAACGTAAAGGCAAGCAATTTTGTTACAGCCGTGATTGCCGCCGTTATAATAGTGCTTGCAATGAATCTTGCGGGCTCGCTTCTCGCGTCGGCGCTCATAGTTTTTCCCGCACTTTCGGCAATGAGAATTTGCAAGAGCTTCAAAGGCGTAACGGTCGTTTCCGCTGTGATTTCCGTTATCGGAACGGCGGCGGGACTGCTGCTTTCCATGCTGTTTTCAACGCCTGCGGGCGCAACGATAGCGTCGGTATACGTGGCGGTTTTCGTAATTTTCACACTTGCGGGGGCGCTCGTTAAATCGTAAAGTATTCGGAATATAAAAAAATGAATGCGAATATATTGTACCATGAAAACGTATGGGAGAGGTACAATATGTTCGTATTTTCATTAAAAGCGTCAAAATTAAAAATATTTTTTACGATAACGCTCTGCGCTCTTGCGGCCGCGGCGGCGTTTATGTTTATTCCCGATTACGAAAAGACAGTCAGGGTAAACGGAATGCGCTACGATAAAAAAATAAGCTTCGACGGGATAAAAAGCGAGGAGGACGTAAGAAAATTCGCGCAAAATCTCGGCTACTTAGTTGAGGAGCCGAAAGAGGCCGAAGAAGTAAAAATACCCATGAAATTCGATACGGTAATGCAGAAATACAACGATTTGCAGAAAAGCGAAGGCTTCAATCTCGAAAAATATAAGAATAAAACCGTAACGAGATATACCTACAGCGTTAAGGGGCTTCCCGACAATATGACGCTGCCGGCAGACGAGGTGCTGCTTACGGTTATCGTCTGCAAGGACAAAATAATCGGCGGGGACCTCTATTTTACCGGCGAAAATTCGCGCGTTCAGGCGTTTTTGAAATAAAACTTGAAAATTTCCCGTGTATAAGGTATACTGTTGATGTAAAACGTGCGTAAGGCGGGATGTTTGTGAAATATCGGAAAATATTTGCGGCGGTTTTACTTGTCTTGACTGCCGCATGCTTTGTTTCCTGCAAAAAAAATAACGATGAGCTTGTCGGAAAATGGATGTGCGATATGTACGGCTCGGTTCAGATTATAGAATTTACTTCCGACGGGAAATTCATTGATTATTCAACCTCGTCGGAAAACAGATACAGAATAAAAGACGAAGAAATCGAAATTTACGTCGAAGGCGAAGAAGACAGCACGGTTTCGGTAACGTTTTCGGTTGACGAAAATACGCTGAAACTCGGAGGAGCGGAGTACGAAAGAGTATTCGCGAAGTAAAAAGGACGGGAAAGCGAAAATGAAGAAGGTTACAGCATATACCGACGGCTCTTGCCGGGGAAACCCCGGCAAAGGCGGCTGGGGAGCAATTCTCATATATGCCGGCAGAGAAAAGGAGTTTTCGGGCGGAGAAAAACAGACGACGAATAACAAAATGGAGCTCACCGCCGCCATAGAAGCGCTCAAAGCGCTTAAAGAGCCGTGCGAGGTAAAACTTTATTCCGATTCGAAATATATGACCGACGCGATAAATAAGGGCTGGGTGTATTCCTGGCGGGAAAACGGCTGGAAAAAAGCCGATAAAAAGCCTGCGCTCAACGTCGAACTGTGGGAGGAACTGCTGAACCTTATGGAAACCCATAAGGTTGAGTTTATATGGGTAAAAGGGCATAACGGAACGGAATATAACGAAAGATGCGATAAGCTTGCGACGGCGTTTGCCGACAGCATGGAATAAAATTAAAAAATCTCTTGACAAAAATAAACATCTTTGCTATAATACAATGTACATATTATTAAATGCGTTTGAGCGAAAAGAGTAACGCCGCCAAAGCATAAAGAGAGTCGCCGGAAGGTGCAAGGCGATTGTTATTAACGGCGCGAAGTACACTTCGCAAGCGGTGCATTAAAGGTGCAACGGGCGCGACCGTTATATCGCGGGAAGCAAAGATTATGCTTTCAGAGGTTGTTTCCGTGAGGAAGCAATAAAGCAGAGTGGTAACACGATATTTCGTCCCTGCGTCATGATTTTTGGCGCAGGGAATTTTTATAATAACAATAATTACCGCGACGATATCAAATTTTTCGGAATATATCGGGCAAGATATTAATGAAAGAAATTAAGGTATTGCCCCTTATAAATAAATTAAGAAACAGAAATTTCAGGAGGAAGAAAATGAAAAAGGTCGTTTCAATTTTACTCGCAGCTCTTATGGTTGCAGCAGTGTGCATGTCGCTTACGGCATGTGAAAGCAAAAAAGACACGTTTACGGTAGGCGTATGCCAGCTCGTTCCGCACGCAGCTCTTGACGCAGCAACGCAGGGATTCGAAGACGCGCTCAAAGAAAAATTCGGCGATAAGGTAACCGTTGACAAACAGAACGCCGCAGGCGATTCCAACGTATGCTCGACGATAGTAAACAGCTTCGTATCGAAGAACGTTGATCTCATCATGGCAAACGCGACACCCGCACTTCAGGCAGCCGCAAGCGCAACAACAACAATTCCGGTTCTCGGCACTTCGATAACCGAATACGGCGTTGCACTCAACCTCGAAAACTTCAACGGCGTTGTAGGAAGCAACATCTCCGGAACGAGCGACCTTGCTCCTCTTTCGGAACAGGCGCAGATGGTAATCGATTTGTTCCCCGAAGCAAAGAAAGTAGGACTTTTGTACTGCTCGGCAGAACCCAACTCGACGTACCAGGTAAACGTTGTTAAGGAAATACTTGAAGGCAAAGGCCTTACAT
>JAEEGH010005772.1_pt1 | contig 30824 bp, 26 predicted proteins | sample 9134181 | NCBI WGS metagenome assembly JAEEGH01 (sample SAMN16246544, study PRJNA631951) | gut metagenome | biome: gut microbiome; feature: rumen; material: DP-attached | host: Bos | place: Iran: Karaj | collected 2018-10
GACGAGTCACCTTTCTCGCAGATGAGAAGCACGTTACCCTCTTCCGCCACGATATATCCGTCTAATCCATTGATGACTGCCAGCTTGCCTTTGGGTAACTTGATGACGTTGTTGTGCGACTCCTCAATCATCACCTCTGAGTCGACAATGACATTGTCTCCATCGCCCTTGCTCATACACTCATAGACGGCATGCCATGTACCCACATCGGCCCAACCGAAGTCACACTTCATCATGTATACATCCTCGCTATGCTCCAGAATGGCATAGTCGATGGACAGGTTCGGATAGCGCGGATAGTTTTGGGCAACATATTCTAACTCCTCGTCATAGTTGTATTGGGGCTTCTCAAACTTCAAGTTGCGTAAAACGCTGGGGAAAATACTCTCAAAACTCTGTGTCAGTTTGCGCGAGTTGACCATAAAGACACCCGTGTTCCAATAGAATTCTCCACTCTCCATGAACATGGTCGCAAACTCGCGTTCTGGTTTCTCCGTAAACGACTTGACTTTGAAAACATCAGGCTTGCAACTCAGGTCGCCCATCTGGATATAACCATAACCAGGCTCCGGACGTGTGGGTTTGACGCCCATTGCCAACAGGACATCGTGCTCTGAAACATAACTGATGCCTGTTTCTATGCTATGCATGAACGAAGCCTCGTCGAGCACGAGTTGGTCAGACGGTGTGATGATGATATTGGCATCAGGATTCGTACGTTTGATACGCATATTTGCCCAAGCCACACTGGGAGCAGTATTGCGGTTGACGGGCTCTACTAAAATGTTTCGTTCTATCACATCAGGTAACTGATCCTTGACCAAGGACAAATATTCCCTACATGTGCAGACAAATATATTCTCAGGAGGAATAACCTTTATAAAACGGTTAAATGTTGTTTGTAACAATGTGCGACCAACACCAAAGAAATCGATAAATTGCTTAGGGCGCTCTTCACGACTGCATGGCCACAAACGGCGACCTTTTCCTCCAGCTAAAATCACACAATAATTCTGATTGGATTTTTCCATTTGGTATATAGATTTAAAATTCAGCTACTAAGGTACGCTTTTTTTACATAATAAGCAAGAAAAAACAATTATTTTTTATTTTTTTATCCATTTATTTTGTTTTTTCCTTTCTTATTTGTACCTTTGCACCCGCTTAGAAGCCCAGATGGCGGAATCGGTAGACGCGCTGGTCTCAAACACCAGTGGGGCAACCCATCCCGGTTCGAGCCCGGGTCTGGGTACAAAACTTCAAAAGCAAGGTGCTGTAAGTTCACGCTTACAGCACCTATTTTTTTGTTTTGTCAATTCCCGCTTAGCGGTGTCAATGGATAGACGATGTTGACAATGAAAATGTTTGCAGCGAGGATGATGATATTCATCAGCAGACCAATGCGCATGAAATCGCTGAAGCGATAGCCGCCAGGACCATAGACCAGCATGTGGGTGGGCGAACCTATTGGCGTCGCAAAGCTGCTGCTGACACTGACCATCAGGGCGACGAGGAAGGGGAACGGGTCGTAGCCCAGCTTCTCGGCAGCCTCGTACATGATGGGGAAGAACATGGCACCTGCTGCCGTGTTTGAAATGAACTCAGTGATGAAGGTACCAACAAAACAAACAGCCGTCATCACCACTAACGGGTTGGTGCCACAGACGTCAAGGATTCCTGTAGCCATACGTTCGGCAATGCCCGTCTTCTGGATGGCAAGACCAAGGACGGCACTACCAGCGAAAACCATCAGAATTTCCCAATTAATGGCTCGCATACCCTGTTCCACAGAACAGCAGCGGAAAATGAGCATGGCAGCAGCTGCAAGGAAGGCAGACTGTAGCAGAGGCATGATGCCAAGGGCTGAGAGTGCCACCATCGCAATCATGATGGCAGTGGAAACGAGGGTACCCATTCCGATGTTGGGAATTTCTTCAGAGTCGAAGAATTGAAGATCGTTCTTCAGGGACGATGTATCGATGTTGATGTTCTTCGGACAGATAAGCAGCAGTGTGTCGCCTGCCTGCAACACCACCTGACGTGGGGCCTTGTTGATGCGTTCTCCGCGTCGGGCCACAGCAGCCAGTACTACATTGTTGTCCTTCTCAAACGTACTGCCCCCGATAGTTGTGCCTATCAGACTACTACCGAAGTTGATGTAAGCCGTACGGAGCTGGCGATTCATGTCTATCTCGCTCATGTTGAAGATATGGTGGTCAGCAGCCACCAACTGATGGCTTTCCACCACCTCTATCAGTTCATCAATCTGTCCGGCATATACCAGATGGTCACCTCCCATGATAGGTTCGTTTTCTGAAATGGGCGTCGGCATATTGTCAAAGTGATACATCTCTATCAGACTGCCCCCTTTGATATGGAATAATCCCGCTTCACCCAATGTCTTGCCGATGTATGGGTTGTCTGATGGTACCAGTACCTCTACAGTGTATTCACCTGTCGATTCAAAAGCGCTCTCAGGAACCTTACGGTCTGGCAGCAATTTACGCATAGCGATAACTGACAATATGCCAACGGCCAGACAGAACAGGCCAGGAATGGTTGTTGTCAGGATGTTCATCGCCTCTCCCGTCTTCTCCTCGTAGATGCCACTGATAATCAGGTTCGGTGGGGTTCCGATGAGGGTGCAGACGCCACCCATGCCTGATGCATAGCTCAGGGGAATGAGCAGTTTAGAGGGTGAAATACCCAGTTTCTTCGACCACATCTTGACGATGTTGACGAAGAGCGCCACAACCGTTGTATTGCTGAGGAACGAACTGAGTACAGCCACAGGCAACATCAGTCTCGTTACTGCTTTTGAATAGGTATTAGGCTGTCCCAACAGATTTTTGACAATCCATTGAAGAACACCAGTATATGTCAGTCCGGCTACGACCACGAAGAGCACACCGACAGTAATGACTGACGTGCCGCTGAAGCCGGAAAAAGCCTCTTTGGCATCGAGCACTCCTGTAACGTATAAAATACCAATGGCGCCTAGAAACACGACATCGCTGCGTAACTTGGTAAACAGCAGAACACTGAACATGCCTAGTACCGTGATGATGGTAATCCAAGCATCAATACCAAAACCTAAAAATTCGAATGTTTCCATTTATTGCTTCTTGTTTTGTTGGAATTAATTATATCAGGCAAGGCGTTTTAGTAACTCGATGAGTACGCGCCAGATGTCTTCAATGGTGGATAGTTCCACACGTTCACTGGTGGAGTGTGGCTCCACAATACGTGGGCCAATGCTGGCCATCTGAATGCCAGGATAGTGTTCGACAAAGAAACCTGCCTCCAGCACAAAGTGCATAGCTACCATGCGTGGACGCCAACCCAGCACGTCTTGGAAAGTGTCGGAAGTCATGCGTAGGAATGGAGAATGCTGGTCTTCCTGCCATGCTGGTGCCGACATCACCAGTTCGCTTTTAGCACCATGGGCTGCAAAGATATTCTTGATGTCTTGACTTAATGCTTCCATCTCGCTGTCGATGAAACTGCGGGTGTGGGTAGAAATGAAGATACAGTCATCCTCTGTCTGGATGCGCCCTACGTTGTTTGAGGTCTCTACTGTGTCTTTCATTGTGTCGCTCATTTTTACTACACCCTGTGGAATCTGTTCCAGACAAGTCATCATGGTTTCGAAAGCCTCGTCGTTGATGACGGTATCCTGACGTTCACACTTGGTAATGACACAGTGGATGTTGGGGTCGCTGGCACCATATTCATCATGCAACCATTCGTTCATCATCGCCTCTTGTTGTTTCACGAACTCAGCACCTTCACCAGAAGGAATGCACAAAACAATCTCGGCTGAAGAGGCGATGGAAGCATTAGCCTCACCGATCTTTATGGATGCTACATCAAAGGGGTATTCGTTGTATATGGCAGCGAGGATGGCCCATGCAGGAACTACAGCGCTGCAACGCCCTTTGTTGATGTCGACACCAGAGTGACCACCCAGTCCGCCCTCGAAGCGGATATTGTACCAACGACGCTTGCCGCCAGGAGCAGGCTTCCGCTCTATGGGGATGCGGTGGAACTGCAGACAGGCTCCTGCTGCGCCAGTGGTGATGGTGTCGTAATCCTCCGAGTCGAGATTGATGACTTTGCGTCCTTTCAGGAAGTCCTTGCTCAACTGGGAGGCTCCTGACATGCCATCCTCTTCGTTGGTTGTGGTAATGACTTCCATAGGTCCATGCACGATATCATTATTCTCGAGTACTGCCAGTGCCATCGACAATCCAATGCCATTGTCAGCGCCCAGTGAGGTTCCACGGGCCTTCATCCATCCGTTTTCCACATAGGCATCGATAGGTGTCGTCAATGGGTCACTCATGCCCACGCACACCATATCCATATGGTTCAGAAGTACAATAGGTTCGGCATCTTCGTGACCTGGAGTTGCAGGCTTACTGATGACAACGCAGTTCTCTGCATCACGCTTGTATGACAGATGCAGCCGTTCTGCAAACTGACAAAGATAGTCAGCCACACGCTCTTCGTGGTGTGAGGGACGGGGAATCTGGTTCAGTTCCTTGAAAATCTGGAATACACGTTCTGTTGTAATCATTGCTATATTTTGAATTATGACGTTACAGTTTGATGTAAATCTTCTTGCGGTAAAGGACGTAGCCAATGAGGAAATTAAGGCCTACGAAATAGAGGGCGTAGACGAGAGAGGCCAACTTGAGAGGAGGAACAATGGCGTGGATGGCATTATAGACCATCTCCGAGACGCCAATGTCGCCCAGAAGGATAGCGAGGATCTCACTCGACACATAAAGTGCCAAGGCGTTGACACCGAATACGTGGAAGAAAGTTAAAAGTGAAGAGTGAATAGTGAATAATTTGCTACCGCTCAAGTCAATCACGTACATTAATACAGCCTGAAGCAGGGAGGCGAGGCCGCAGGTGACCATGACAAAGCTGGGGCTCCAAACACGCTTGTTCAAAGGCAGACCATAAGAGAGCAGATAGCCTCCGATGACGAGGATGGTACCCAACACGAAGAGGGCGATGATCTTATCAGAGACGATCTCCTTCTGGCGAATGAGCTTGCCACAATAGAAGCCGAGCAGGACATGGGCTACGGAAGAGATGGTGCCCAACAGGCCCTCAGGATCAACAGGACTCTTGTGATAGATGTGGTCGTAGCCGAAAAGGTTGAGGTCGGCCTGTGCCAGGACATTGATGCTTGCATCCTCGGCATAGCCATTGCCAAAGACAAGGATGGCGGTATATATAATAAGGAGGCCTATGACCACGGGGATGGTATACTTGTGGTTGCAGAACAGGGCGAAAAGCGACACAATGCCGTAGCAAAGGGCAATGCGCTGCATGACTGCCCAAATGCGAAGATGACCAAAGCACAGGAAATCGCCCTCGATGGCGTTGTCGAACCAGTTGATGAAAAGGCCGATGGCAAACAACAGCACCGTACGCTTGACAATGCGACGGATGACCTTGGGGGTGGGCTTGAACTCGGACTTCACCAAAGAGAGGTAACACGAGATACCCATGATGAAGAGGAAGAAGGGGAACACGAGGTCGCAGGGGGTCATGCCGTTCCACTTGGCATGGCGGAGCATATCGAAGGACTCACCCCAGCCGTTGTTAACCAATATCATTCCTGCAACGGTAATGCCGCGGAGAATGTCGAGACTTAAAAGACGATTTGACTGTTTCATTGACATTAAACGAATTTAGATATTATTGAAACTAATCCCCATAATTAATCGTAATAGCCGTAATAGTCTTTATTATGGAAAATTATGGATAATTACGGGAATTCGATTCTTCTTAATCAATTGGTTTTTATTAATTCCATAACCTCACGGGCGATGTCGACGGGAGAGCCTTCGGGAGTGGCTGTATAGGGATTCTGACGGAGGGTCCAGGGCTCCTCGATGGCGTAGTAGTCGAGGGTGACTTCCTGAGGCAGGGCCATCTGGAAAAGCTCAGCAGCTGTCTTCGAGGCGTTAGGTCCACCACCGAGGAGATCAGGCTGGGGCTTCTGCTGCGCCTTCATCTGATCAGCAAGGGCATTGAAATAGGTCTCCCAACGAGAATAGTAAAAATCTTTCAGCAGTCCCTGCCACTCCTTATGGGCATAGTCGCGCAGACCACCCGTATCGGCGCAATAGCGATTGCCCCAGGTGGTGATCTGCACTCGGGCGTTCCATTCATAGAGTTTCTGCTCCTCAGGGGTTGTGCCACAAGCAATAGCTGCCTGCGTCCAATGCCCCAAACGGAACTCTGAGCGTGTGCCTAGGAGTTTATCCTGCATGAGCAGCATAAGAAGGAAACGACGATAATCACTCTCGAACTCCTTGACAGCAAAGGCCTTGTAGTCAGCAATGGCACGCTGATATTGCAGACGTGCCTGATCGGCCAGAGCCTGACGGGTAATATCAACCAGATCGTACTCAAAATTATTATTGCCACGATACTTCTCAGCCACGCTATTGAACATTAAAGCTGCTTCGTACGTAGAATACGGATCATAATAATTTTTCATCTTCGACCAAGAAGACGCCTGGAAATTGTTCAACGTGGGTCGTCCACAGAAAATGCTCTCGTGAGGGCCCTGCTGGTTGTTGCCCGCAGGACAGTTATAGATGGTACGTGCCAAAAGTAGCCAAGCCCTTTCCAACAATGGGTCTTCGACGCCGTAGCGGGCCTTGACATACTGGCGCACCCAGTCTTCTTTCTTGAATTTCTCCGGACGCCAGGGCAGTTCACTCATGAGTTCGAACATGACAGGATTGTTCTCTGAGCCCTCCATCGTGAAGCCAATGCCCTTACACTCCTTCTTTCCCCCATAGAAGTTATCCAACAATTGGTCCATACGGCCATGGAGGCCGACATTGGCACCAAAATTCTCTAGGAGGCAGAAGAGCCAGTGGTGCTGCTTGTAGCCCTCTTCGCGTTTCCAAATGCTGGGGATGCCGAACATTGGACGACACTCCGAGAAGAGGTCGAGCACCAGGAGGTCACCCGCCTTCATACCGTCGACCATCTGTGGACGGGGATTCTCCGTCCAGCCCTGAATCACCCAGACGGCTTTGGGATTGACGCGCTTCATGGCCTGCATCATGGCCTCGCCTGCCTTGGCATAGTCGATGGAGGCATCATCGTTGCTCTCATGGAAGGGGTCCATCGAGTAATAATCAGCCTTACCAAAGAGTTTGGTCAGCTCATCAAAATAGAGTTTGGCAATCTCCGCAAAACGAGGGTCTGTGGGCAGGAGGTTAGCAGGACGCTGGAAACCATTCCAGAGACCGGCATCAGCGACATTCAGTCCGAGGCGCGCCTTGGCATCGTGGGGCACCATGCCACTATAACCTGGCAACACGGGATGCATGCCCAACTGCTTCATACGGGCCAAAATCTGTTTCTGGAGCTTCTCCTGACGACTGTACCATGAGAGGGGCAAGGGTCCACCCCACCCTTCAAGGTTGTTCATCTCCCACCAGGCAAGGAAGGCCGGGCCAGCGATAAACTGTCCAATCTCTTCTTCTGTATAGCCAAGTTTCAGCAGCATATTGCGCCAGACGCACTCCTCACCGACAATGGCCAATGGCAGATTCACACCATGCAGCGCCATCCAGTCAATCTCCTGCTCCCAGCGTTTCCAGTCCCAAAAGGCCATGGAATAAGAGAAAGTGCAATAGTTGAAGTCGTATCTTAATGTGAGGTCGGTCTCATGACGCTCCTTCTTTGTCACAGCAGAAAGCACAGCAGGGAGTTTCGCCTGCATCTGGTTCCAGGAGAGGTGGATACCTGCATAGTACTTCAAATACCAGTTAACGCCCGAGGCGATGTTCACCCAGGTATTGCCTCGCACCACGACCTTCGAACCTTTCTGGTCGAGTTCGAAGAAGTCCTTATCGCTCTTTACGAGTTCGGTCTTGAACTTGGAAGATGCTCCTTTGTCAATTCTTTCCAGCAATTCATCTACTGGATTCGCTCCCATCTGCATCATCAGCAGACTCATGATTGTTGTTAGTAATAGTCTCAAATTCTTGATCATAAAATTAAATCAGTTTCATTTCTTTGGCTTTTTGCATCAAGAGTTGCATGAGGGGTTCGCGCTCGTTTTCGACACGGTTGTCGAGAACAGCATCCTTGAGGTATTGTTTGAGCACGCCCACCTCACGAGAGGGTTTCAGATGGAACAGTTCCATGATCTCGTTGCCGTCGATCACGGGCTGTAGCAGTCGTACATAGTCTTTTTCCTTCAGGTCGGTGAGTTTCTCACGCACCATACGGAAATTCTCGAGGAAGAGTTTCTTGCGGACTTCGTTCTTCGAGGTGATATCAGCCTCGCAGAGCGTCATCAGATCGTCGATATCCTCACCAGCATCGTTCAGCAGACGCCGCACGGCACTATCCGTCACCACATCATCGGCAATGACGATGGGACGCATGTGCAGGTCGACAAGCTTCTGCACGTATTTCATCTTCATATCCAAAGGCAACATCAGCCTTCGGAAAATCACAGGCACCATCTTGGCACCTATTATATTATGGTTGTGGAAGGTCCAGCCAACGGCTGGGTCCCAACGTTTCGACTTGGTCTTGCCCACATCGTGGAGGATCGCCGCCCAACGGAGCCATAAATTATCCGACTTTGCAACAACATTTTCCAGGACTTCGAGTGTGTGGTAGAAGTTGTTTTTATGGGCGCGGCCGTTTTTCTGGTCCACAATGTCGAGGGCTGACAACTCGGGCAGGATGATCTGCAGGAGACCGCAACGCTGCAGGTATTCGAAGCCGATACTGGGATGCGGTGCCATGATGATCTTGTTGAGTTCGTCCTTGATGCGCTCGCCACTGACGATCTTAATCCGCTCAGCCATCCGTTCCAAAGCCACCCAGGTCTCATCCTCAATCTGGAAGTTCAATTGCGTCGCAAAACGGATACAGCGCATCATACGCAAGGGGTCGTCAGAGAAGGTAATGTCAGGCTCCAACGGGGTGGCAATGATGCCATCCTCAAGGTCAGCCAAACCATTGAAGGGGTCAACCAATTCACCGAAGCGATTCTTATTCAGACAGATAGCCATTGCATTGATGGTAAAGTCGCGACGGTTCTGGTCGTCTTCGAGGGTACCGTCTTCAACGATAGGTTTACGTGAGTCGTGGCTATAGCTCTCCCTACGCGCCCCTACAAATTCTATTTCCTCTTTCCTCAAGACTTTCACCTGCGCAGTACCGAAATTCTTAAAAACAGAGAGATGCGCCTTGCGTCCTAGCATGCGTTTCAGTTCCTCGGCCACCTTAATACCGCTGCCCACAACCACCACGTCGATATCATTGGAAGGCCGTTCGAGAAAGATATCCCGTACATAGCCTCCCACGACATAACACTCCACACCGAGACGGTCGGCCGCCTCGCTGATCTGATGGAACAACTCCTGGTCTAAAAGCGCTGCTAATTCGTCGTCATTATATAATTTCATTAGTTCTTTTTCACAATTTTGCTGCAAAGATACAAAATAATTCACAATTGATAATGCATAATTCATAATATTTTTGTAATTTTGCACCGAAATACGAGAAATATGGCAATAAAGAGATTGGTTTTGAGTGCGATGGCCACCCTATTGCTGTTGTCCTGTGGGGAGAATGAAGCCCAGAAACAGGCCGAGGCGATGCTTGAAAAAGCAGGCACCTGCTTCGAGCAAGGGCAATACGACCAGGCTCTAACTGTCATCGACAGTCTGAGGAAGGTGTACCCCAACGCCATCGACACCCGTAAGAAGGCCTTGAAGCTCTATCAGGACATTGAGTTGAAGAAGACCCAACAGGAACTGCTCATCACCGACAGTCTGTTGCAGGCCGTTAATCACGACTATGCCTACCAGCAGGAGAAGGTGGAGCGAGACAAGGCTGCCCTGCGCGCCACTCCCGAGGAGCTGACGATGTTCACCCTCACCCGCATGAAGCGTGACTCGCTACGCACGCAGACCGAAGTGCTCGGTGCCAAAATCCGTTATATCCACAAGAAACAAAAGGAGATGAAATAAGACATGGATCAGTTTGAGAAGACGAACCAAGAGTTTGAACAGGCCATCGCCGAGTGCCGCGCCCTGTTTGAGAAGAAGCTCCACGACTACAAGGCATCGTGGCGCATTCTGCGTCCTACGGCCCTTACCGACCAGCTCTTCATCAAGGCCAAGCGTATCCGTTCGCTGGAAATCAAAAAGGAGTCGCTGGTAGGCGAAGGCATACGCCCTGAGTTCATCGCACTGATCAACTACGGTATCGTGGGACTCATCCAGCTCAACAAGGGTTTTGCCGACATCGTCGACATCACCAACGACGAGGCCATGCGTCTCTACGACCAGTATGCCCACGAGGCTCTGGAACTGATGAAGCGCAAGAACCACGACTACGACGAGGCCTGGCGCTCGATGCGTGTCAGTTCGTATACCGACTTCATCCTCACAAAAATAGAACGTATCAAGGAGATCGAGAACCTTGGGGGCGACACGCTCGTGTCTGAGGGTATCGATGCCAACTATATGGATATTATCAACTACGCGGTCTTTGGAATGATAAAACTCGCATGAGGAAGATTCTTGTCAACATCGCCCGACTGCTGCTCGCCCTGACGTTTATCCTGTCGGGATTCGTAAAGGCGGTAGATCCGTTGGGCACGCAATACAAGATCAACGACTACCTCACTGCCCTGCACCTGCGCGATCTGGTGCCTGACTTTGCGACACTCTCTGCCTCGGTATTACTATCGGCCGTGGAGTTCGTCATCGGCATCTGTCTGCTCTTCGCCATCCGGAGAAGGCTGGTATCGAGGCTCACCCTCTGTGTGATGGTCGTCATGACGCTCATCACCCTATGGCTCGCCATAGCTGACCCCGTGAGTGACTGTGGTTGTTTTGGCGATGCTTTGGTGCTCACCAACTGGCAGACGTTCTGGAAGAATGTGGTGCTGCTCATCGCTGCTGGCATCATCTGCTGGAGACCCTTGGATATGGCGCGTATGATCAGTCGGACCAACCAGTGGATCGTACTAAACTACGCGGCGCTGTTCATTCTGTTTATCGCCGGCTACAGTCTCTACGACCTGCCCATGTTCGACTTCCGCCCCTATCACGTGGGAGCCAGCATCCAGCAGGGCATGGAAGTGCCGGAGGGAGCCCCGCAACCACAGTTCGAGACCACTTTCATTATGGAGAAGGATGGACAACGGAAGGAGTTTACCATAGACAACTACCCCGACTCCACCTGGACCTTCATCGACTCGAAGACCATCCAGACTGCCGAGGGTTATGTGCCTCCCATCCACGACTTCACCATCGAAACGGAAGACGGTGACATCACCAGCGAGGTGCTTGAGAAAGAGGGTTACACCTTCCTGCTCGTATCCCCACACCTGGAATATGCCGATGACAGCTATTTCGACCGTATCAATCAGGTGTATGAGTACTGCCAGGACAACGGCTATGCCTTCTACTGCCTTACTGCGAGTAACGATCGCGCCAGAAGCCGTTGGCGGGACATGACGGGGGCAGAATATCCCTTCTGTACCACCGACGAGACCACGCTGAAGACCATGATCCGCAGCAATCCTGGCATGATGCTCTTGCGTCAGGGAACGGTCATCCGCAAGTGGAGCCACAACCGTCTGCCAAATGAACAACAGCTCACCCAGCGATTGGAGGAAAGCGGGTTAGGCCAGATGCCTAGCGACAGCGTACCTGGCAAGATAGCCAAGCTGCTCATGTGGTTTGTGCTGCCGTTGATGTTGCTGACCATCGCCGACCGCCTCTGGGCATGGACCAAATGGATTCATAAAAAGAAAGAAAGAAAAAAATTGAGAAATAAAGAGTAAATTGTAAGTTTTTAAATTGTTAATTACATTATGAGAAAGAAAATCGTAGCCGGCAACTGGAAGATGAACATGAATCTCCAGGACGGTATTGCTCTTGCAAAGGAGCTCAATGAGACACTGAAAGCTGACAAACCCAATTGTGGCGTCGTCATCTGTACACCGTTTATCCACCTGGCAAGCATCGCCCAGTTCCTCGATCAGAACATCATCGGTCTGGGTGCTGAGAACTGCGCCGACAAGGAGAAGGGTGCTTTCACCGGTGAGGTGAGCGCTGAGATGGTAAAGTCAACAGGTGCACAATATGTTATCCTCGGTCACTCTGAGCGTCGTGAGTACTACAAGGAGACGCCTGAGATCCTGAAGGAGAAGGTAATCCTCGCCCAGAAGAATGACCTGAAGGTGATCTTCTGCATCGGTGAGAGCAAGGAAGAGCGCGAGGCTGGCAAGCAGAACGAGGTTGTAAAGGCCGAGCTCGAGGGTTCAGTATTCAATCTCTCTGAGGAGGACTTCCGCAAGATCGTTATTGCCTATGAGCCTATCTGGGCCATCGGTACCGGTCTGACCGCTACCGCTGAGCAGGCAGAGGAAATCCACGCCTATATCCGCTCAATCATCGCAGAGAAGTATGGTCAGGCTGTTGCCGATGACACCACTATTCTTTATGGTGGCTCTTGCAAGGCATCGAATGCTCCTGAGCTCTTTGCCAAGCCCGACATCGACGGAGGTCTGATTGGTGGTGCTTCGCTGAAAGCTGCCGACTTCAAGGGTATTATTGACGCCTGGAAGAAGTGAAAAGGCTTTTAACCATAGGATGGATGTGTGTTGGCTGCCTACTGGCAGCCAGCGCACAGACAACCTTCACCCAGCGACTCCAGAAGAGTAATGCTGGTGAGGGAAAAGTGACCGTGACGCAATCTAAGGAGATCGACGACCTCGTGAACGGTCCACAGGACGTGGTCACCACCCCTGCAAAGCAGAACACTCAGAATAATCAGAATAATCCGAGTAATCAGAATACTCAGAGTACTCCGAAAACTCCGATGTCCCTGAATCCCCAGCAACCTCAGACCCAGCAAAACCAACAGACCCAGCAAACGCAACGCCCGGAGGTCTCTACCCAGCCTGAGGCCACCGTCGATACCACCTTTACCACCGAGCCCAGAAAGAAGATTCTGAAAGGCTATAAGGTCAACGGCTATCGCGTACAGGTGTTTGCAGGCGGCAACTCCCGTGATGCTCGTGTCAAGGCAGAACGTACTGGCCGTGAGATTAACAGTCTCTTCCCGGGTGAACCTGTATACGTGCATTTCTATTCTCCCCGATGGATCTGTCGCATGGGTAACTACCGCACCTATGAGGAAGCCCACCAGATACTCAACGCAGTAAAGAAGCTCGGCTATAATTCGGCCATCATCGTCAAAGGGAAGATTACGGTGCCTTACGCTCCCTCAGATACAACAACCACAACAACCAATCCATGAATCCGGAAACAGAATACCGCGAAGGTTTAGAGCAGCTGGCCCAGCACTACCGTGAGATTCTCACCTTGCTGGGAGAAGACCCAGAGCGTGAGGGGCTTCAGAAGACGCCTATGCGTGTGGCTAAGGCCATGCAGGTGCTCACCCGCGGCTACCAGATGGATGCCCACGAGGTTCTCCGTCAGGCCCTCTTCAAGGAGGACTACTCGCAGATGGTCATCGTCAAAGACATCGATTTCTTCTCACTCTGCGAGCACCACATGATACCCTTCTATGGCAAGGTACATGTGGCCTATATCCCCAACGGCTACATCACGGGATTGTCGAAAATCGCCCGTGTGGTCGATATATACAGCCACCGCCTGCAGGTGCAGGAACGCATGACACTCCAGATCAAGGAGTGCATCCAACAGACACTCAAGCCCTTAGGTGTGATGGTGGTGATCGAGGCCCGTCATATGTGCATGCAGATGAGGGGTGTGGAGAAGCAGAACAGCATCACCACCACCAGCGACTTCTGCGGCGCTTTCAACCAAGCCAAGACCCGTCAGGAATTTATGAACTTAATTCACAACAATAAAATTTAAACTTTCATCATTATGGATCAGACAAGCAACGGAAGATTCAAGAAAAACGAGTCGCCACTTCAGGCGTTTTACCACAGTTGCCTCGGCAAGATTACTATCTTGGTCGGCATCCTGATTCTCCTTTTCATCGTTGGTATCATGACCAAGCCTACCCAGGAGGAGATGGAAATGGAGATGGTCGACAATATTCTGCAGTGTATCGAGGCCAACGACAGCATCCAGGGCGATGACATCGACGACCAGGTAAACAACATGAACAGTGTGTTCAGCCGCGCCGACACCGCCAGGATCAACAAGGACCTGCTGAAGTCGTTGAAGAATAACAACCGTCTGGAGATTTACAACCACTCCTTCTTCCGCACCGCCTACGTCATCAACAACATCTATCCTCAGGGTACGCGTGTTGGCTTCGGCATGTTCGGTGTCGTTTATCCCACCGTTCTCTACAAAGACCTGCTGCTCAATGTGGGTCCCATGCAGAAGAAGTATAAGGACGGTGTCATCCGCACGGGAACCATCAAGACGCACGACCTGGGTGTGAATCCTCCCGTGAAGCCCTACCACTATCAGGGCGACCCCGATCAGTAAGATCACGACATTGAATCAATGAACATCCTCGTTTCGCAAGAGATAGCGAGCGTCTGCCCTGGCTTCGTTGGAGCCGCGGTAGACGCTCGTGTGGTCAATACGCCTTATAGCGAGGCCTTATGGCAGGAGATCCACGCCCTTGAAGACCGTCTGCGCCAGGAGCTCTCCACCGAGACACTCAAGGAACAACCTGGAATCGCTGCCACCCGTCGTGTCTACAAGGCATGTGGCAAAGACCCCTCGCGTTACCGGCCTGCCAGTGAACAACTTATCCGGCGTATGCTGCAAGGTAAGGAACTCTATCAGATCGACACCCTCGTCGACCTGGTGAACCTCGCCTCCATTGCCTATGGTTATAGCATCGGTGGTTTTGATGCCGATAAGTTCGTGGGCGACACCCTCACCTTGGGCATCGGACGTGAAGGTGAACCCTATGAAGGCATCGGACGCGGACCTCTGAACATCGCAGGCCTGCCTGTCTATCGCGATGCAGAAGGAGGCGTGGGCACCCCCACCAGCGATCACGAACGCACCAAGATGACCCTCGCCACCACCCATCTCGTAGTGCTCATCAACGGTTACGATGGCAACCGCGAGCGTGTCGTCGCCAATGCCGAATTCATCCAGGACCTGCTCCGCAAATACTGTCAGAGCGATGGCGGTACCGTCACCCTCTACCCATGAAACCCATTCACCCCACTAAACCCAACAACCAATGAAAAAACTCAGTTTGCTCCTCATCACCCTGCTGATATCCCTCTCGGCATCAGCCCAAGAAGAAAACAAGGAAGTCGTTGTCACCACCTCTGGTCTCGTGAGTGGCATCATCCAGGAGGGCTCCCTCGCCTACCTCGGCATTCCCTACGCCAAAGTAGAACGTTTCATGCCCCCGCAACCCGTCAAGAAATGGAAGGGTATCCGCAAGTGCGACCACTGGGGACCGATGACCATGCAGCAGCAGAACCGTCCGATGACGGAAGAGCAGATGTCAGAGAACTGCTGCGTGCTCAACGTATGGACCACCGATGTCAAGGCCAAGAAGCCCGTCATGTTCTGGCTCCACGGTGGTGGTTTCGACTCTGGCACATCAGAATGGGACCCTGGCATGTGCCTCGCCAAGAAGGACGTAGTGGTAGTAAGCATCAACCACCGACTGAACATCCTTGGTTTCCTCGACCTCTCCACCTGTGGCAAGAAATATAAGTACTCCGGCAATGTGGGTATGCTCGACGCTGTACAGGCACTTGAATGGGTACGGGACAACATCGCCAAATTCGGTGGCGATCCGAACAATGTCACCATCTTCGGTGAATCTGGCGGTGGCGGTAAGGTGGGTACGCTGATGTGCATGCCTAAGGCCAAGGGACTCTTCCACAAGGCCATCATCATGAGTGGCACCATCCTCAATGTCAACACCAAGGCGATGACCGAGGAATTGGGCGAGGCCGTACTCAAGGAACTGGGCCTCAACAAAAAGACCGTCGACAAGATTAAGAATGTATCCTATAAAGACCTCTATGCAGCCGGTCAGCGTGCGATGGCTGCCAGCATTGGCACCCGCCGTCCTGGTACGCCGATGATGTGGGGCTTCGGCCCCACCCCCGATGGCGAGGTGCTCCTGCAACAACCCTTCCAGCCCGCCTTTGCCAGCATCAGCGACGATATTCCCCTGATGATAGGCACCACGTTCAACGAACTCCAGCGTGCTCGCTATAATCAGGATATCACTTTCGAGCAGGCCCGCACCGAACTTCAGAAGACCTTCGGCGATGAAACTGATGCCTACATCAGCGCCTTTATGGAAGCCTATCCAGAAAAGCAACTGCGCACGTTACCTGCCGACCTACTCTGCATCGACTGGCTCTTCCGTCCCAAGACCATCATCACCACCGATGCCGTAGGTGGCAAGCGCAAGGCTGACACCTATGTATATATGTATACCGTCGACGAGATGGACAACCGTGGCGACAAAGGCTCTGCCCACGGTTCTGAGCTGAAATACTGCTTCGATGTGCTCCATCACTACACCAACCAGCTATCGCCGTTGTGCATCGAAACCAACAAAAAGTGGGCTGAGACGCTGAGCAACGTATGGGCAAAGTTCGCACACGATGGTAATCCCAACTGCACCGGACTACCAGACTGGCAGCCCTACACCGCAGAAAACGGTGAGCTGATGGAGTTTGGCGGCGCCAAGCCTGCTCTCCACCACAACTACGACCGCAAGTTAGAGGAAATCATCAACCGCCACTGCTTCAAGCAGCTTGACGAGTTCAACACGAATAAGAAATAGATCTTATTGATGATAGTTGGCGAGTCCTTTCTTTAAGAAACTGATGTACGCCGCTATATTCTCATCGTATGCCCGACTGCTGGCAAGCGGTTTGCCGTCGTTGTCGAGCATCACATAAAACGGCTGGGCATTAGCACCGAACTTCGAACTCTGCAGATAGCTCCACTTGGCACCTATGGTGCGAAGCGTCTTGACATTGTCCTCCGCATCCTTCACCTCGAACGGTTCTTTCAGGGGTGTCTTATCATCTACATAGAGCGAGATGAGCACAAAGTCGTTCATCAGCATATCAGCCACCTTCGGATCAGTCCACACGGCAGCCTCCATCTTACGGCAGTTCACGCAACCAAAACCGGTAAAGTCGATAAGCACAGGTTTACCCTGGGCCCTTGCTGCGGCCATGCCCTCCTCATAGTTGGTATACTTCGCCTCGACCACCTCGTTGTTCAGATTGAAGTCCTGTGTGTTCATCGGCGGTGCAAAGGCAGAGACAGCCTTACAGGGAGCGCCCCATAGGCCAGGAACCATATACACAGCGAAGGCCAGCGACGCCAGTCCACCCATGATACATACTACGGGCATGGGCCTGTTCAGCGTTCCTCCTATCTCATCGCTCTGGAACTTCAACCAACCGCAGAGATAAGCGCCCAACAGGGCGAAGATAACAATCCACAGCGAGAAGAACACCTCACGGTCCATCAGATGCCAGCCGTAAGCAAGATCAGCCACCGACAGGAACTTCAGCGCAAAGGCCAGCTCAATGAAACCGAGCACAATTTTCAGCGTATTCATCCACGATCCGGACTTCGGCGCCTGCTTCAGCCAGGCTGGGAAGAGAGCGAAGAGTGTAAAGGGCAGAGCCAAGGCCAAAGCAAAACCAAACATACCGAGAGCCGGTGCGAGCCAGTTGCCGCTGGTGGTAGTCTCCACGAGCAGCAGGCCAATAATCGGAGCCGTGCAGGAGAATGATACCAGCACCAAGGTAAAAGCCATCAGGAAGATCGACAGCAGGCCGCTGGTCTGCGAAGCTTTCGTATCTACCTTATTAGCCCACGAGTCGGGCAGTTTGATTTCAAACCATCCGAAGAAACTCAGCGCAAACGCCACAAGCAACAGAAACAGGAAGATGTTGAAGACCGCATTCGTTGACATCGCATTCAGTGTGTCGCTGCCGAAGAGGGCCGTCACGAGCAGTCCCAGACCAAGATAGATCACGATGATACTCAGGCCATAGGTCACGGCATCGCGAATACCCTTCCGTTTGTCGTCCTTCGAACGCTTCAGGAAGAAGCTCACCGTCATGGGGATGATCGGCCAGATGCATGGCATGCACACAGCCAACAGTCCGCCGAGGAATCCCATCAGTAATATATATAATAAGGAGTGATCAGCAATATTGTCGCTACCGCCCATCGCCTTCAGTTCCTCTATGACAGGTGTCCAGAGATTGGGTTCTTGAGAGACCTGAGATGAAGAGAGATAGTCTGCTGACGATACCACAGCCTTGACGGTATCTGAAGCCTGTCCTTGAGCGTCCTCTGTCTCATTTTTTGCTTCCTCTATCTTCTTTTCATCCTCTATCTTCTTCTCTTCCACCACCGGACTCTTACCCTTTCCCTTGAACACAGCCTCCGTTGGCGGCAGGCAACTCTGGTCGTTGCATGTGCCATATTCCACATAGCAATCGATATCATACTCCGGCTTCGTAAACCGTATCTTCTGTACGAAGGTGACGGCCTTTTCGAAATAGCGCAGCTCCATGTTGAACATCTTGTCGAACTGCTTGATTTCGTTTCCACGGGCCTGCAACTTACCCACCGTTTCCGCCCCGTCCATCTTCACTATGTTAAACGAGGCACTGATTGGACCGTCGTCGCCCAAGTCGGTAGAATACACATGCCAGCCCGCATCGATGCTGGCGGTAAACACGATCTCCGCCTCCTGGCCCTTCAGTTCTTTCAGTTCCGATGAAAAATGCACAGGGGTGGCCATCTGTGCAAGTGCTGACAACGCCAGCAGTAACAAGACCATTGTCGATAGATATTTCTTCATCATTTCCTTGCTTATATCACACATTATATCGCTCGCGGTTTTCGACCGCAAAATTAGCAAAAATATGCGAGAACAACAAGAAGTATGGAAAAATATGCACTATTTCGATTATAATTCGCGTCTTTTCAGTTAAGTTTTAAAGAATAACTGACTATATTCCCATATACTGTCCGATAAAGAAGATGGTGCCCGTTGACCATTCTCTGATGAAGTAGAGGAATGGATGTGTGGCATGGAAGCGGATGATATCAGGCGGTGTCATAGGCAGCCCCGCAATACGGCCTTGCAAAAGTGTGGCAATCGTTGCCTCGGTGCCCGTCTCGTCGACCTTGATGCGGCCTACCTGCTTGATCATGCCAATACAGGACTCCATATCGAAGAGATTGGAGAAATTCGCCTTCTTCATACTGAAGGCATTGGGCATACCGAGTGCCTTCATGACATCAGTAAGCTCCACCTCGGATGACGACTCAAAGCGCGGTAACTTCACGTCCACATCCACTCTTTTCATCTGATCATATATCTTCTCCCAATTGTCTGCCGTCAGCCACTGGGCCACCTCGCTGACTTTCTTACCACCCTTTGGTAACATGACGATCATCTGATAGGCACCATTGCTATAAGGCAAGCAGACTGCTTGACAGATGTCGTTCTCGGCATAGAAGAACTGGCGTTTCTGATTCATCATCGGCACCTTCGTCTCATTGCCGTTCTCATCCATGAACACTTCATCCTCCGTCAGGCCACTAGAGAACTTATCCGTCCATATGCCCTTGAAGTAGATTGTGTTCATCAGGGCGAAGCCCGTTGTGGGATCAAACTTCGACTTGTCGAGCACCTGCGGTATCATCCCGTTCGAACGCTGACTGATTTTCCGATTGATCTCAGCCACAGACTTTTCCCTATCGAAATCCAGACTATTGAGGTCTGTGTGATAATACTCATCAGCAATCCTCGCGAAGGCAGACTTGAGTTTGTAGCCCTTTGGTGAGAAGATATCGTTGCCAATCTCCATTTGGGTCAGTCTGTCGAGTCTTGGCACTTCTGTGAGCATCTTGCGGCAGAAATCGTTGATGTTGGCGGCTTTTGTGTTGTTGCCACCCAGTACCTTGTTGATCTGCCTCTTTGTTTCGCCGCCAGCGCCGTTGCTGAGCAGTCCGAGGGCGTAAGTCATACCCATAGGCGACAGGAGGATGTCATTCTTGGCGCTGACTTTGCGGAACATATTGAAACCGAGGTCATTGACAGACATCACCAGAGCCTGTTCCTCATCAGACATGGGGATGATGATACGCGGATTATCCTCATTCGACACGCCCTTATCCTCTGTCACTATTTTGAATCCCTCGAAATCGTTGATGGAGATTTCGCCCGATACTTCTCTCATAGGAATAGGCAGCGAGAGTCTGGTTTGCCTCCTCAGCATTTTATAGTCATATAGGCTTTTTACCGGTTTCATCTTGATATTGTATATCTTCTTGTTGATGGGAACAGTGATAGTCTTCATTCCCACGTAACTGAAACGGATACGGTCTTCAGGATTTCTTACCTTCAAGAAAAAGACACCGTTTTGGTCGGTGATAGCCGACTCGGTGATACGACCATTGGCATCAATCTCACAGACGGTGGCACCATACAGCGGACCTGCCTCGTCACTCAATGCGCCGCTGATTCTGTCGCCTGCCTTCACAACTTCCGTTATCTCCGATTCTCCTTCTAATGGCTTCAAATTTAACCCTTTCAGAAGATTCTCAACTCGTTCAATCTCGGCCTTGGGGAACCGTTTACGCAACTGGGCTTCTTCTTCGTCAGTGAGTTTACCCATAATGCGAAGTTTGTCTATGGGGATCTTATCCAGCCATTCGGGGATGACGACAGGATTTTCCCAGAAGTCGAGTTGTAGTGCATGGATGTGATCCAACTTTGAAAGCACATGGGGCACTTCCTGACCTTTACCCATATCGAAATAGAGTTTTTTCATATGCTTGTCTTGTTCCTTCAGACGAGCGACTTCATCGGACTCCTCGTCAGCAATGCGGGCCAGCCAGCCTATCTTGGGTGTGAGGGCGCGCGTCTTGGCGTCTTCCTCCACACCCACGAAGCCTGCCCACAACTGCATGGGGATGGTGTCGAGCGGCACACCAGTATCGGGGTCGGTGAGTACTTGCTGGAAACTCACACGCACCATCTCCTGCGGCATGTCGGTGTTCCATATCACGCTATCGCTGGTTTCACCCAGCGCATTGGGGAAGAACTTCAGGAACCAGCCATCCAGATAGGTAATCTTCTTAGGATCGGTAAGACACCAATTACCGACCAATATCTGGTCGATACGTTTCTTCTTGACGATATTCTGCCAGAATGAGGTATTGTGATTCCCCTTGGAGGCTTTGACAAACTCTTTCAGGATGTCCTCCAGATCGGAAGCCCATTTTTCCAGATTGTATTTCTTCAGGCAGCGGACCTTATCGAGCACCTTCTGCCAGTCGTTTGGCGAGCCCTTGAGCGTGATGGAAGGGATACCGCAGGCGCCTGCTATGTTGGTATAGATGAAATATTTCTTGACGACATCCATCAGCGAGACCTGCGAGGCGATGCGTTCGGTGATACCCGTGGTGGAGAAATTGGCGGTCATCAGGTCGGCCAACTCGCCCTTGGTATTCCTGGCGATGCAGGTGGAGAAGTCGTTCAACAGGAGTTCCCAGTCACCAGTGGGCAGAAGAATGTTATTGTCGGAGTTAACAACGAGTTCCATCTTTCCCTCATGAAACACCAACAGGTCGCGCATCTCCTCCGTATGGGCATTCACGTAGCGGGAGAATCCCTGGCTGATAATGAGCCACACCATATCGGGCGACAACACCAAGGAACGATGGTCGGCATAAGCCTGCACCATGCACTTGAAAAAGTTGTCGTCGCCCAGATAGCACAGGTGCTCGCCTTCGAAACTGGTCTTCTTCACACGGTGGAGCTTCTGAGGTACGCCTGAGATGTTGACAATCTGTTTGGCAATCTCCTGATCGTTGTACTTCTGGAGTTTCGTCTGGGGGGCAGGCAGGTCTTTGTCAACATCAAAGCAGACGCTCACGATGTCCAGTCCGGTAAGTGGGCCTTGAAGTCCCTCGGCAACCGGATTGAGACTTAAACCCTCGAGGTCTTCCATTGAGAACGTCTTTGTAGCCTGCTTCTGGCCCGTCTGAGCTATAGCCAAGTTGGCGATGAGGGCTAGCATGATGATGGTAAAACTTTTCTTCATAAGGTTGTTGGTTTTTAACGAGATGTTGTCATTGTGCCATCGAAACTGATGGGGTCGCGGTTCAGCGAGCGTACGCGGATCATTGCCTCACCAGAGTCATAGATTTGAATCATATAGTGGTAAGAGTCCTCTCTCGTCTTGACGTCGATATCAATCTGCGTGTATTTCTTCGACTTCGGCATGCTCTCCTTGTAGCTTAACACAGGTTCCTCGAAATTCAGTCCAATCGACGGCGAGAGCATCGGAGATACCTGAGCCTGCCCCAGATAAGGCAGATAACTGCACAACGTATCACCTTTCAGTTCCAGATAGAAATCAGGCGTCACTATTCTCGACCCATAGCGCAGAGTGTTCATCGAACTGATATCGATGCGCCATTGCTTGGCGGCGATGGCATCGGAGGGTTTCATTTCTTCTCTCTCGTATGTATGTGTATAGAGGCCTTTGGTCTGGTTGGCGCTGTTCTTCTTATAGGTGAAGTTGACAGCTTCTGTGTCACTGAACACCAAAGCAAACTCGAGGGTGTCGGTGCCGTAGGCATGTTTTTCGTACTGATGACTCTCCATCGCCTCCTTGCTCAGATCGGTGAAGACGGTACGGATGGAGTCGAGGATGGCCTGACTGGGAGGTGTTGTGAGCTGCCCGCCCTTGTTGTGCCTTTTCTTCGTCTTACTGGCATTCGGCTTGTGATCAACCATCTTTATCAAACCCTGCTCCTGCAGATAGTTCTCCAACTGTCTGAGGCGCTGGTTCGGGGTCTCAGTCGTGCTTTGCGCAAATACTGTCGTTGCCAGCGCAACCAGCCATAAAAGTGCATATCGTCTGTTCATGATGTATCTTGTTTATGTTACTATTTTAGATAGGTTATTTTTCCGTTCACCCAGCGCTTAATCTTTGTCCAATCTTTGGGCATCCAGAGTTCACCATCCGTAGTAGTCGAGAAAAAGTGGAGACCTTCTTCATCGCGGAAGTAACCAAGGGAATACTGGTTCTCACGGTAATTTCCATTTGAACCGAGAATGTTACGTATTCGGAAATCGTGGTTCGTGGAGTAATAGAAGTAGTGATAGTTTTGTTCGGGATGGCGGTTCACGTAGTCGTGGGCCAGCGAGTCGATCAGCAGACACAGTGCCCCACCCTCTTTCTCATACTGGGCAGGAAGGAAGTAATGGGTGCCTGTGGTCTTGCCCACACGATTTTTATCATAGAAAGCAATAGCATCGATTCCGCCATTAAAGGCGAAATTGTCTTCGTATCCCTCGTCGTGCTGCCAATGGATGGGATAGATATTTGCACCTTTGTATTGCTTGACAGACTCCAGCACGGGTTCTATCAATGCTTTGACGGCTGCGGCATCAAGTTGCTTCATGTCATAATTTGCGACGTCTTTGGGCTCATAATATTCATGATAATAATAATATTCTGCTTTCAAGGCGTCGTTTTCAAACAGGGCTTTCTCAAAGTCAAAAAACTTACTCATAACATTTCTTTTGAGCAAAGAGTATTTGATTGAATCTGTCCCGTCCTTGTGGTATTCGTACATGTAACTCTCAGAAGCATCTTTCCTCGCGCTGGCAAAAGCGTTGCGTATGGCGTCGATGTCACTGGGCGTCAGTGGTTCATTAAATTCAATCCTCCAAGTATGACCGATAATATTAGAACCGTTGTTCTGCGAGTGCCAGATCTGATAACGGTCCTGTTTCTTGAAATACTCATCCAACTGACTGAGCTGTCCAAATGCCGTCGTTGTCAGCGCGAGGAAGCATATAAGTATATAGAGTCTGTTCATAATGCTTTGTTTTTAATTCTTCATCTGTTGTCTAATCTCCTCATGCAGACGCATACCACGCTGCCGGATGTCCTCTATCTGAGCCGCCATTGCCACGAGGGGGTCTGCGTCATCTATACCCGTCGTCCTCGACAGGTCGCTCTGCTGGTCGTAGGCCCTCACGTTGGCAATTACAGACGTGGGCAGGGTTTTCATTTCGGTGGGCTCCGTTTCTGAGGCGGGGATCAGTTCCACGAGTTTCATGACCACTTTACGCTGCTTCTTCATAGGTTTCTGAGAGGGCTGCACTTCGGCTTTTGCCAATTCTTGTAGCGGCTCTTCAGCGACGGATTCCGGTTCTGCCTTTGGCGCTTCCGTCTGAGGTTTTACAGTCTTCTGGGCAACCAACGGCTCGTCCTGCTGTTCCTTTGGCAGCAACGTATAGCCTATACCTATTATTAATAACAGACAAGCCGCTGCTGCTATCCAACGCAACATCGTACGATGCTGCTTCGGCTGCTCCCCTCCCACCCGCTGCATGACTCGGGCGTTCAGATCGGCAGGCATCTGGGGCAATTCTGCCTCTTGCTGACGAAGGGCATCCCGCAGATTCCGATCCTGCTGTCGTAGATGGTTCATATCCTCTTCTTTCATGACTGTATCATTTTGATGATTCTACAAAGTTTTCTTCTCGTTCTGCTCAGTTTCGAGGCGATGGTCGTGGGTATCGACTCCGTCACGTAGGCAATCTCCTTCAGACTCATCTCCTCGTAATAGAACATCGTGATGATGGCTCTCTCGTCTGGCGGCAGATGCTTCAGGGCTGCCCTGATCAACTGTACCGTTTCGGCATTGGGTTGTCCGAAGGTCTCTTCCACTTCCGCATCCGTCAGAGCGTAGGCATCAATACCGTTATCCTCGTAGGAGATCACCGCCGTCGGCCTTTTCCTCAGAAAACTGATCGTCTCGTTATAGGCTATTCGCGACACCCATGTCCGCAGCGATGATTTTTCCGCATCATACTTTCCGATATTCCTGAAGACCTTCACGAAAACATCCTGATACACCTCCTCGGCATCCTCGATACCAGGTATGAGTCTTGCTATCTGTGCAAAGACATCACGTCCATAGCAGTCGAGCATCTGTTGCTGGGCGCTGCGCTTCTGTTTTCGCAGACCCTCTATCAGATTGACTTCGGTTTCGGTCATTATCAATTCGGTCTTTATCTATATATACGCAGAAAAAAAGAAAACATTGCAAATAAAGCAATAATTCCGAAATTATTAGTAACCTTCATAATTTGAATCTACGCCATAGCCATCGTGGAATCCTGCGCCAGAAGGCCGTCAGCATACGATATTTCCAGTCAATAACACGGATGTGCTTCTTGTGGTTGATGGCATATACTATCTCTTTTGCCACCTTCTCAGGCTGCAACATCATGGGATAATGATAGTCACCACTGAGTAAGGCGGTATCAACAAAACCTGGGCGTATGTCCGTAAAGTGAATGTTCAGCCCACGGCTCAGAGCTTGTTGTTCGAGAGCCTGCAAGTAAACGTTCTGCATGGCTTTCGTGGCAGAATAGGAAGGTGCGGGGCCAAGGCCCTTTGTACCGGCAATGGAGGTGATAGCCGCGATGTGTCCCCCTCCATGACTGGCGAAGTACCGATATGCCTCACCTACCATTCTCGTAAAGGACACACCGTTAGTCTGCATCGTAGCCAGTTCTATGTCCGCTTTCAATTCCCTGTTCTGTTTACCAATGCCCGAAGCATAGAAAAACAAGTCCATTCCTCCCATCTTTCCGATCAGCTGTTGTAATGCTTCGGTTGCCTCATCTGTTGTTACGTCTATCCGTTCCGCGGCAGTAGCACCCATGCCCTGCAGCAGTTCCACACGTCGAGCAGCAACACCTACCATCCAGCCTTGCGCTATCAGAAGTTTTGCGACCTCCCGTCCAATACCAGACGATGCACCTATTACTATTGCTCTCTTCCCTTGTTGCATCCAGTCTCTTTGAATGATTGATTATTTCTACGCTACAGCCACCCTATCACGCCAAAATACTTTCTTACTCATAGATAATCTGTTTTCGACCGCAAATATAGCAAAAATATACGAGAATAACAAGAAGTACGGAAAAATATGCATTATTTCAATATTATTTCGTAATTTTGCAGTCAAGTTGTACTTGACATATACAGAATCATGATGAAAAAACTATCATTATCAATCATCTTTGCCTGCTGCACGCTGGCAATGGCGGCACAGGACGAAGCTATCCGAGTGAACTATCAGGGTGCCAGACCCACTATCAAGGACTTTGTAGAGGCCTATCTCGCAGACTTAACTAATCCCACTGACGAAGACGACTGCGATGGTGAAGCTTTGTCTCTTTACAAAAATCTGAAGCATGCTATTGAATGCAAAGACAAGGGACAACCACTCGAAGAGAACGCTACACTCACTATCGACCTGAAAAACGGTTTTCTGCTGTATGAGCAAAGATATGAGGATTATGTCTATAGGATAGAGATGTGCTACTGGAACGAGGCAGACGGCAAACACAAGCTCTTTGCTGATAGCAGATGGAGTTTCCAGAAAGGGAAGCCCATCCTCGGACAATACGACGGGCTGAATTTTTACCGCTACGACAATGCCACGAAGAAGATGGCCAGATGTAACACGCCAGGCTTCGACGTGGAATACCTCGATAAATCCTATGCCCTACCCCGTACAGGAAAGGATATCACCGTTACGCAGTGGGACAAAAACGGAAAGAAAACCCAAAAGATTCTGAAATGGAACGGAAGCGGGTTCAGCTACTGATATTAACCGTAGCCATCATGGTGGTGGCGGGTGTCTGGCGAAGAACATCAAAGTCCGGGCTAAGGAGTGGCGAAAACCACGGTAACGGTGGTCACTTGGGACGCAGATTACTTTCCTTGCCACTCTTTCAGCCTTTTCTGGGTACCATCATTCTGTATGGTCAAAGCAACGTACTGTTTGGTCTCGCCATCGCGAAGCAGATAATGGGACGTTATATACTTGTTGACGGTGTCCACTTCAGGATTGCTGATATCACGGAACCCCTCATGATAGTTGAACTTACCTGTCTGCGGATTATAAAGCCAGGCATCATAATAGGTGATAACCTGGTCACTGGCAGGCATCATACCCAGACAAATCATAATATCTGTATGTCCGTCAAAGTTGACATCAGCCTGCCACACATTGCCAAACGGCTTCAACATGTCCTGCGGATAATCCACCGTGTGTCCCTCGGCCACCTGAATGGTATTGCCGTTAGCATCGCGGATGATGGCTTCGTAGCGAGGCTCCTGTTCCTCCAGATCGGTGGTGCGCACACTGACGTCCCATTCCTCAGCCGTGTCTTCACCCTTTGGGGATGGAATTCCTTCATAGCTGATACCGTGCTCACCGGCAAAGTCCTCCATGATTTTCAGATAGCCGCCAGGACCGAATGCTTCGGGCTGGTCGAAGTTCTTCACGCGCCACTGGCCGTTCTCAAAGTCCAGTTCTAGACGCATAAACCCGTTCTCCTCATCTGCGCCCTTAAACCTCACCTGTGCCTGAGCCATATCACCACTCAACAGGTCGGCCTTGATGGTCTCAATCTCCAATGGTGTGCCCATACCTGCGAAGAATCTGTAACCCTCCTCGTCGCCCATGAAAAAATGGTCATCACCCATCGCTTCTGTCAGGGATTTGCTGATGGCATCGCGTAAACCGAGGTAATAACTGGTACAGAATTCGTCTTCGAGTTGACGGATATTGACGATACCATTCTTATCCATATCGTTCAGGCGGTCGTAAATCTTCCTGACCTGAGCCTCTACGGCCTCTGTTGTCCATAACTCTGCAGGAGCGGTAGCCACTGCACTGTCGGCAATTACTGTCGAATCGTTGTCACCGCCCTTAGCGGTCTTATTCCCACACGAAACCATTGTTGCTACTACTGCTACAATGGCAATAGAAAATAATACTTTCTTCATATCTCTATCTTTGATACTATTTCGAAAAACTCGTCCATTGGCCTAAATGAATCCCTTAGCCTTCAGCCATTGAATCATCTGGCTGCTCCATGTCTCAGTAGTTGTCTCGCCCGTCTGTGACATCAGTTCGTATGGACCTTTGCCGTCACCATACATGTGAAGCTCGACATTGGCTCCGGCCTTCTTCCACTCCATGAAAAGGGCGACGAGTCCTGCTGCCACATTGGGATGGTCGGCACGCGTCATGATGAGCAAGGGCGGCGCATCCTTTGGGACGGTGACGGGCATCAGCGAGGGCCCGAAGTTGGTGCAGAGGAAGTCAGGGCGCTCCATACTGTCGGCAGACATCGTGGCTGCAATGGCCACACCGCCACCAGCCGAGAAGCCGAGGAAACCAATCTTATCTTTGCTGATATGCCACTCGTCGGCATGTTCTCTCACCATGCGGATGGCAGCCTTGGCATCCTGTGCAGCAAGTTGGATAATGGAGTCACCGCTGGCATTATGCATTGGATTGGCATCAGCTTGCGGGAACGCTTCAGGATGCGTCACGTCCACCATCGGCGGCATCTTCATGCCCTGCGGCATCGGTTCCTTATTCAAGTGGTAGCGCAGTCCTATGGCGGCAATGCCGTGCTCGTTCAGGAATGAGGCCATCTTCACCACATCGCTCTCCCACGACAGCCACCGCATGGCACCGCCAGGACAGAGCACGACGGCACTGCCGTTGGCTTCTTTTGGCAGATAGACCTCAATCATCGGACGGTCCTTCTCCTCGTCCGAGGCTCCCGCCGTTGGCAGGAAAAACTGCTTTTGCGCCCATGCAGCCAAAGGCAAGCAGAATATACAGAATAATGCATGTCTTTTCATAAGTCTGTTATTTAAGTCAAATGCTTGGGTCATTCTCTTTCTTTGTCGCCGACTATGCGGAGGAACTGTCCTTCTAAGGAATATGCCTTCTTGACAGAAAACCGTCCATCTTCATCGTAACCATAGGAGGCCGCGATGATTTCCTTCTTCTCCCATTCGAGGGTGACCACGCCCTCAGTAGATGGCAACTGCTTGGCAGTACCTTTATATGGGTCAATGATGTATGTCCACATATTGCGCCCGTCAGGACATCCCTCAACGATTACCTTGCTTACATTACCAGGAGCGATATATGCCTTCTCGGCAGAGGCAATCTGGGTAATGGGGACATCTACGGCATCCTTGCCATTCATCTTTTGCCATTGGCTCTCAGCCATAGGATTGGTGATACAGACCTTAATGACCGTACCAGCCCGCTCGTCAGCAAGCCAGACGGAATAGACCGCATCCATTTCGCCTTCACCACTGGCGGGCTTGTCGATGTTGACATATACGGCATGCTGGAAATGGGAATCGGGTTGACGCACAGCAGTCTTCGGCATATCATTGATGTCGAGCAAATCAACCTCCACACTGTCCTTGCTGCCCGTGAAGGCATGGGTTGACGTACCGTCTGGGCCATCGAGGATTGCCTCCTTGTTCAGGCCGTCCACAGGTTCTTCCTGCGGGTAGTCAGTTGAATCACGCTCCATACCAGGACCATCGAGGATCTGTCCTCTGATATACTTGCAGCCCACAAACGCTGTTGCCACCAGCAGCAACAACACTACAACAATTATGATTGCCATTTTCTTCATATTACATCTCCAAATACACCGCAAAGATACAAATAATTACTGAATACACAATACTTTTAAGCTAAAAAAGTGGATTAAAATGACTAATTAGCGACTTGCGAGGGAAAGCCGGGAATTCTTGATTATTTATCCATATGAAGATAAATTTTTTGCATAAAAATATCCACTCTTCAGGATTTCCCTATTCAAGAATAGGCAAAATCCCCATCCAGATTAGGACTTTTCCTTTGTAAACCTCGCTAAAAATGCCGAACTTTGCAGCGTGAACAAGAAACAAAATGTTTAACTCTTTAAAGATAGGAGATTATAATATGAAGAAGATGATGATCTTGGCAGTGATGATGGTCATGACTATCTCGGCCAACGCAATGAGCTATAACGCAGCAAAGCACGAGGCTCTGTTCCTGAGCGACAAGATGGCTTACGAGCTGAACCTCACCGCTGCACAGTATGAGGCTGTTTATGAAATCAACCTCGACTACCTGATGAGCCTGAACGGACGCGGTGATGTCTTCGGCATCTGGTGGGATCGCCGCAATGCTGACCTCCGCTTCGTGCTGAACAGCTGGCAGTTCGACAAGTACATGAGCCTGGCTCATTTCTATCGTCCTGTGGCTTGGAAGGCTGGTGGCTGGACATTCGCAGTGTACTCTCACTACAACAGAGGGCATTTCTACAATGCACATCCGAAGGTATTTGTGACATACAAGGGCGGCAACAACCATCGTGACCCTCGCTTCTACGCTGACCGTCACATGCCGAAGCCCGCTGTGCATCATAAGGCACCAGCACCGGCTCCGCATCACGGAAAGCCCACAGCAGCACACAATAACCGCCACGGCTCAGACCGTCATATGGCTATGAACAATGGTCACAGCAGCAAAGGCCACTTTGGACGCAGGTAAACTGTTCCATAAAATCTCTATATGCCTTGCAAAAGGACTCACGGGGAATCTCAGAAATGAGGTTCCTCGTTTTAAACTATGACAGTATGTAACAAATAGATATACATTACTTCTAATTTGTTAGCAATATGACATAAAAGACCGTCATAAACTTTACAATTTGAAAGTAAATAAACGATTTAACAATCAAATTGCAACTATTACAACGTCTGCGTCTATTTTTCTTTGTACCTTTGCCGACGGATTATTATATAGTAAGGTAAAAGGTATGAATATAAGGATAACAGAACTGACGGACAGCCGAGATTCGGTTAACAAGTGGATGGAGCGCTATGGTGTACGCTT
>JAEEGH010005774.1_pt1 | contig 30815 bp, 26 predicted proteins | sample 9134181 | NCBI WGS metagenome assembly JAEEGH01 (sample SAMN16246544, study PRJNA631951) | gut metagenome | biome: gut microbiome; feature: rumen; material: DP-attached | host: Bos | place: Iran: Karaj | collected 2018-10
TCGACCTTGCCGACGGTCACTCCGCTCACTCTGACCAGGTCGCCGATGCCCAGGCGCTCAAGAGCTTCCGTGTACACCGGATTCTCGGTGGCCACCGATTCGGCCGCTCCGGAGATATAGGTCTTTACGACGGTTATGCCGCCCTTCCCCACGCGGAAGGACGAGCCGGTAGCGGCGTCGGAATACGCCGTGCCGGTCCAGGCCTTCAGCACGTCGTCGGCGCGGGCGGGATATTTGTAGCCGTACTCTTCGACGCGGCAGGCGGCAAAGGTGCTGCCGCAGATGAGCAGTTCGCCGCCGGCCTGAACATACTCGTAAAGCAGGGCCTCGAAGGCGTCGTCGAGAAGTCTGAGGTCGGGAGCTATGACGATCCTGTAGCGCATGAGCTCGCCGATGTCGGGCCCGGCCTCGGGCATGACGTAGGCGAACGGAACGCCTCTGGCCGCCAGCGTCCCCGCGACCTTGCGGGAGGTGTTGACCGAGTAGCTCACGTTCCCGGCCAACTTGCTGAGGTAGGCGTCGACGTTCTGCCACGAGTAGACCACCGCGACGTCCGCCGCGTTGGCGCTGTCGGAGAAGGCCTCGGGATCGGCGGCCTTGATCCTGTTGCAGCCGTCGATGACCGCAAAGAAGGTCGACGTGGCCGTGCTGGTGGTGCCGGTCATAAGGGCTCCGCTGCCGGCGATGGCCTCGACATAGGCCGTGTACCATTTGTAGTCCGGGCTCGCCTGGCTGGCGACACTGTTGAACTGGGTCATGAGCTGCCTGGCCGGATTTGCCGCCTCGTACATGGCAAAGGCGTACAGAGTGCTCTCGGCGCCCGGATTGACGAGGACGTTGGAGCCGTATTCGCACATGGCGTCCTCAAGACCCTTGAGCGTATAATAATAGGTGTGGTTCCCGTTGAAACCGAAGTTCGGCCAGACGGAGAACGCGGGGTTTATCTGCCTGCACTCGTCGCGCAGCTGCAGGACGAAATCTATGTAGATGTCGCGCCTCCACTGCATGAACAGGCGATCCTTCTCCCTGCTGAGGTTGGGCTCGTTCGTCAGGAGCGGGATCTCGGCGCCCGTCTTCCCGGCCGAGTAGCTCTTCCAGCCCTCTACGCAGTACTTGCAGCCGCAGTTGAATTTCAGGCCGTACGCGTAAGGGTTGGCGTCGAAGAACATCCCGTCGTAGCCCGTGCGGGCGGCCGCCAGGGTGTACTGCCTGACCAGATCCTGAAACAGCGGATTGTTGATACAGGCATAGGCGTAGTCCGAGCCCTCGGATATGGCCTTGGTGCCGGGCTTGACGGCGGCATAAGGCCTGTAGTCGAGGCCGTAGGCCGCGTAGTTGGCCTTGTGGAGCAGGCACATGGGAAGCGAGGAGACAAGGGTGATCCCCATGGCGTGAGTTGCCTCTACGCCTTTGGCGGTGTACTCCATTATGGAGCTGCCGAACAGGAGCTGCATGCCGGGAACGGACTTGTCGCCGTCGCGGTAGTTCGGGAACACGTTGAGAAAGTTCGTGGACAGCTTCTGGCAGGCGTTGAGGTTCCACCACACAAGGTCCCGGCTGGTTCCGGGTATCTTTTGCGAGAGCCTGTTCCAGTCGAGCGAGGCGTTATAGACGGTCTTGTGTATCACCGGATAAGAAGCCGGCTCTCCCGGCACCGGGGGCGCCCCGGTCGTGATCTGCTGAGTCATCTCTTCTTTGGTTTTCTCCCCGTTTTCGTTCTGCGTCGATCCCTCCGGCGCCGGCGTGTCCGTCACGCAGCCCGCAAGCAGTGCGAGGGCCAGCAGGACGGCCGCGGTCAGGGCCGCGGCGATCTTCAGATTACTTCTCATGTATCCTCCGGTCCGCGGCCGGCAAGGTCCGTGCCTTCGGTCCGCGCGCCGTTCTCATCCGGCGCGCGCCGTGCATCCGGCCGCTTTCAAGTCTTATTATATAAGAAAACAGAGATAAGTCAAGTGTTTGCGAAAAAAAGAACGGGTCCGGCAAAAAAACGCAACGGCGGGTCACTCGGCGCGTCTTAATTTTTTAAGGCCAAACGAGTTGTTCAATGAAATAATCAGCCCGTTCCGTCCGTTCGCGTTTAATTATTTCGCCAAGTTTTCAAACGGCTTGCTTTTATCTTCCTGTTTTAATATAATGTATTTTGAATTTTCTCGTCCCGCTCGCCGCCGGAGGCGAAAACAGGTTATTTTTTGGCGGTCCGACCGCCCTTCACATAAGGAGGATATTATGAAAATAGGTGTCCCGAAAGAGATCATGCACGACGAGGATCGCGTCGCCGCGACCCCGGAAACGGTAAAGAAGTACGTGGCCGCGGGCCACGAGGTCTTCGTCGAGAAGAACGCCGGCAAGGGCATCCTTGCCGCCGACGAGGCCTATGCCGCCGCAGGCGCCACCGTCCTTGCCACGGCCCAGGAGGTCTACGACCGCTCCGAGCTCATCCTGAAGGTCAAAGAGCCCCTGTTCAACGAGGAGACCGGCAAGCACGAGATCGATATGATGCACGCCGGACAGTACCTCATAACGTTCATCCATCCCGCCTCCCCCGTCAACCACGAGATGGTCCGCAAAATGGCCGCCGCCGGCATCATCAGCCTTGCCATCGAAGGCGTTCCGCGTATCTCCCGCGCCCAGTCTATGGACGCCCTGACCTCGATGTCCACCGTCGCCGGCTATAAGGGCACCCTCATGGCCGCCGCCGATCTCAACCGCTTCATCCCGATGATCCCGACCGCCGCCGGTCTTATCAAGCCCTGCAAGGGCATGGTCATAGGCGTCGGCGTCGCCGGCCTGCAGGCCCTGGCCACCATGAAGCGCCTCGGCGCCGTCACTTACGCGTGCGACATCCGTCCCACCGCCGCCGAGCAGGCCCAGTCCCTCGGAGCCAAGGTGGTCGAAACGGGCGTCGATCCGGCCCTTGCCATCGGCCAGGGCGGATACGCCAAGTCGCTTCCGGCCGACGTGCTCGAGGCCGAGCGCCGGAAGATCGCCGCCGTCCTCCCCGAGATGGACATCGTGTTCCTGTCCGCTCTCGTGCCGGGCGAGCTCGCCCCCGTCCTCATCACCGAGGAGATGGTCAGGACTATGAAGCCCGGAGCCGTCATCGTCGACATCGCCATCGACCAGGGCGGCAACTGCGACGCAACGGTGCCCGGAGTCCAGGCCGAGAAGTACGGCGTCATCATCGAAGGCATTAAGAACATCCCCGGCCGCCTTGCCGTGTCCTCCTCCTTCATGTACGCCGCCAACATGTGCGCCCTCGTCACTTATCTGATGAAGGACGGCAGGCTCTCCCTCGACGAGTCCGACGACATCGTGTCCGGAATGCTCACCACGAAGGACGGCAAAGTTGTCCATAAGGGAGCCCTTGCCGCCATGGAGCTCGTAAAATGAATCCGTTTGTCCTGGTCGGGCTGTTCGTCGTGTCGGCCGTCGTCGGATATTTCATCATCCGCAACATTCCGGCGCTTCTGCACACGCCCCTTATGTCCGGTATGAACGCGCTCTCCGGAGTGACCGTGCTCGGAGCCATCATATGCGCGACCGCCGCGCAGACCGCCGCCGGAAGGATAGCCGCCGTGATCGCGTGCGTCCTTGCCGCGGTCAACGTGGCCGGAGGCTTCTCGCTGACGCACAAGATGCTCCTCATGTTCTCCTCCAGGAAGGAAGCCGGGAAAGAGGAGGGCGAAGACCATGAATGAAGCCCTCAGAGTCCTGTACTATTCCCTCTCCGGCGTCGCCGTGCTGATGGTCCTTGTCGGACTCATCCTCCAGAGCAAGGTCAGATCCGCTCTGGCGGGCAACCTCCTGGCCCTCTGCTCGATGGTCCTTGCCGTGGCGCTCGTCACCGTCTGCTACTACAAGACGGGGACGCTCGTGCCGGTCTACATCGCGCTGGCGCTCGGAGCCGCGGCCGGCATCGTATGGGCCGTAAGGTCCAAGATGATCGAGATGCCGCAGACGGTCGCCCTCCTGAACGGCCTCGGCGGCGCGGCCTCCGCGTTCGTCGCGGCGGCAGCGCTCATCGAAGCCTCGTCGGCCGGCAACGGCGGCCTGTCCTTCGAGAACGTCACCTCGGGCATAGCGGTCGTCATCGGCTGCGTTACGCTCACCGGCTCGCTCATAGCCGCCGGCAAGCTCTCCCGCGTGCTGAAGTCCGCCCCTGTGACCCTCCCCGGACACGGGATCTGGACCCTGGCCCTCATCGTTCTGACCGTCGCGTCGCTGGCGCTCGGCCTGTTCGTGCATCCCGCCTTCTACATCGTGCTCGGCATCCTTTCCCTGCTCTTCGGCGTACTGTTCGTGATACGCGTCGGCGGGGCCGACATGCCGATCACCATCTCGCTGCTCAACTCCCTCTCCGGCGTGGCCGGCGGTATAGCCGGTATGGCGGTGGGAGATCCGCTCCTCGTTTGCGTGGGCGGAGTCGTCGGCGCCTCGGGACTTCTCCTTACACAGAACATGTGCAAGGCCATGAACCGCAGGCTGTCCGCGATCCTCACGGGTGCGACGTCGGCGCCCCAGCCGGCGGCCGTCCCCGGCACGCAGCCTGAAGAGCCCGCTCCCGCCGACGACGCGCAGGAGGCCAAAGCCGCCCCCGCAGAGGAGGAGAGGTTCACCGAAGAGGCCGCCGCGGAGCTCGTCAGGAAGGCAAAGAAGGTCATCCTGGTGGCCGGATACGGCATGGCTCTGTCCCAGGCCCAGGGCGACGTCGCCCAGCTGGCTCGCGCTCTTACGCGCAACGGCGCAGAGGTCAAGTTCGCCATCCATCCCGTCGCCGGACGCATGCCCGGCCACATGAGCGTGCTGCTCTGCGAGGCCGACGTCGACTACGACGCGCTTTACATGATGGACGACATCAATCCGGAGTTCGCGCAGTGCGACATCGCCATCTCCGTGGGCGCCAACGACGTCACGAACCCCGCCGCCAACACGGCCGAGGGGACGCCGATCTACGGCATGCCCGTGCTCAGCCTCTGCGACGCCCCGTACCGCATCATGTGCTGCTTCGACACGAAGCCGGGATACGCCGGTGTTCCGAACCCGCTCTTCACGGATCCCCGCACCCTCTTCCTGGAGGGCGACGCCAAGGATTCCGTTCAGAAGATCCTCGGCTGGCTCGCCTGATCCGGCGCGCCATCCGCAGGCAGTCGGAGACTGCCGCGGACACTTTCGTCTATCGAGGGAAATGAACAACGACACTATGATCTTTCCGGTCGACAGCGACCGCCGCGAAGTCGTCCTGCTGAACGACTCCTTCCCGCCCCTGATCGACGGCGTATCCACCGCTGTCATGAACTACGCCTCCGGGCTCATCGGCCGGGGCTGGGACGCGAGCGTCGTCGTTCCGGAGTATCCCGGGGCCGACGACAGTTCGTTCCGGTACCCGGTCATAAGGTACCCGAGCATCGACATACGCAAACTGACGGGGTACACCGCGGGCAATCCGTTCTCACTGGCGGTGCAGGAGCGGCTGAAGGGCCACAAAGTCGCCCTCATTCACAGCCACTGCCCGTTCGCGTCCAACATGGTCGCCCGGGAGCTGCGGGCCCGCTTCGACGCCCCGCTGGTACTTACCTACCACACGAAGTTCGACAGGGACATAGCCAACATAATAAGATCGGAGCCGCTCCGGCGCCTGGCGGTGAGGGTGCTCGTCGAGAGCGTCTCGGCCGCGGACGAACTGTGGGTGGTCAGCGACGGCGCCGGAAGAAACATCTGCGATCTCGGATACGCCGGCTCTTACACGGTCATGCCGAACGGCGTCGACCTCCCCAGGGGACGCGCGCCCGAGGCCGACGTGGCCGCGGTCTGCGGGGATCTGGATCTGCCGGCGGACGTCCCGCTCTTTCTGTTCGTCGGGCGGCTCATGTGGTACAAGGGCCTGCGCCTCATACTGGAGGCCCTGGCCGCGCTCCGCTCGCGGGATCTGCCCTTCAGGGCCGTCTTCATAGGTTCCGGCCGCGAGGAGGCCGAGATACGCGAGCTGTCTGACAGCCTGGGTCTCGCCCCGTACTGCGTATTCACCGGCCCCGTCAGGGACAGAAAAGCCCTGGCGGCTTGGTACACCAGGGCGGATCTGTTTCTGTTTCCGTCGACCTTCGATACGAACGGTCTGGTCGTTCGCGAGGCGGCGGCATGCGGCCTTGCCTCGGTGCTGATCCGCGGCAGCTGCGCCGCGGAAGGCGTCACCGACGGGGTGAACGCCCTGCTGGCCGACGAGACTTCGGCGTCTCTGGCCGTATGCCTGGCCTCCGTGATGAAGGACAGGGACTATCTGCGCGGGCTCGGCGAGCGCGCCTGCGCGGACCTCTACCGCTCCTGGGACGACGCGGTGGCCGAGGCGGCGGAGCGATACGAGACCGTCATAGACAACTGGAAGAGCGGGAGATACTCCCGCAAGCGCAGGCTGTCCGAGAGCCTGTACGAGCTGCAGGCAAACTATCTGGACGTACGGGACAGGTTCGGTCCCGAGAAGATCGCCGCGGCCTTCAGGAGCCTGCGCTGAGCGTGAACGGCGACGGCCGCTCCCCGGCCCCCGGGCCCGAATGATCCTGCCCCGGTCCTGTCATCAGGACCGGGGCAGGGCTGTCTCAGGCCAGGCCGGGAGGGCAGGGCTTCCCTTCCGCTTCACGGAAGGCGAAATACAGCTCCTCGGTGGCAAGCGCCATCTTCGTAACGGAAAAATCGCTGCCGTGCGGATAAACGTACCAGGTGTCGTCCAGGGTGTTGAGGTCGACGCAGTCGCCGTACTTTCCGAGGTACTCGTACTCCACGTGGCAGGAATACAGCGACGGCACCGTCTTGCGCATCTCGAAAGGATCGCCGTCGACGTCCGTGCCCCGCACAAGGAAGCCGTCCATGTCGTGGATCATGGTGCCCTCGCCGAGCCTTATGAAGCGGTCGGCGTTCGGCAGGCTGTCGACGTGGACCTTGAGCTCGCCGGACGAATATATGCCGGCCCGGACCTCTGCCCGGACCCCGGCGCGCTCCCACTCGTACCAGTCGGGGATGCGGGAGAACTCGGTCCTGCCCGAATCCGCAGAGAGCTCACCGAGCTCGGAGAGCGTCCAGCTCTTGCCGCAGGCGGAGCAGCTGAGGGTCGCCCCGGACGAGGTCATGCGGAACTCGGTCAGACAGGCCGGGCAGCGGTAAAGGACCTTGTGGAGCCCCTCGGCCCTGCCGGCGTAAGTCACGCGAATTCCCTTCTCCTTCTGCCAGGCGTAGTCGTCGTATTGAAACGCCGCGACCAGCCTCCGGTTGATCTCGTCGGCGCCGGCCTGCTTCAGCTGCTCGGCCGTGTACTGCAGACACATTTCCGCCTCGGTTGGCCTGACTCCCCTGTCGTGCAGATTCCAGAACGGCGAGTTTATATGATGGCCGTGGCATATGAGGGTCGCCACGGGATACCCGAGCATCCTAAGGCAAGCGCCGAGCGACTCAGGCAGCACCGCGGTGGTCCCGCACAGCGAATACCTCGCCTCGGGATAGACGATGAGCACGTTGCCGGCGGCCAGCGACCTCTTCATCTGCTTCAGCAGCATGATGTCGCTCGTGAACTTGCGCTTGCAGATGCCGCCTACGTTGCGCAGCAGCTTCTCCCGGCCGATGAACCCGTCAATGGCGATGATGTAATTGGCCGTGGCGGGCCATATGGCCATGGTCGCGACCTTGAAATCCATGAACGCGTTGTGGTTGCACAGCAGGACATACGGGGGCTTGAGGTCCCCGGTGCCCCGCCTGGTTATGATCGCGCCGTGTTTTTTTACGTCCGGGGCGCTGAGAAGATAGGTGAGCGGCCTCAGGTACCAGCGTGTGGTGACGGGAGGCTTAGACATATCGAAACGTTTGAAGTCTTTTTTCATGAGGCTCCTCTTTCCGGGCGGGCGGCGCTGCCGTCCGCCCGGCTTTTTGTGCGGTCACGCTTTATTGTATCATCCGCGAGGCGGGTTAGTCAAGCCGGAAAGGCCTCCGGCGGCGTTTTTTTGGCCGGCTTTTGGCCGGAATCTATGGATTTTTTAAAAAAAATAAGGTATAATTGTATAAGGATACAAATGTCTCCGCGGCGCGGACGGGTCCGCGGCCCGCCGGCCCGGCTCCGTGCCGGACATGATCGCGGAAAAAACACGCCCCGGCCGGCCCTGCCGCCGGGGGAAAGAACAGGCAATGAAAGAAGACGAAAAGACGGTCCGCGGCGCGGACGGGGCGGAAAACCCCGCGCCCATAGGGACAAAATACGAAAAAAGACGGGTGAGGTCGGCCATCCCGATATGGATAGCCGCGTCCGTCTGGGCGCTCGCCGCCCTCTCGCTGCCGCTGTACCGCATATGGGCCATTATCGTAACGGCCCTGCTGTCGGCCGTCATGGCCGGCATCGCCGTGCTGCTGCTCCCGCGGGAGACGAAGAACGTCGCAGTGCCGTTCGCCTCGGGCAACACCGAGCTCGACGCCATGGTCAACGAGATCAACCGCGCCATGTCCATGGTCGACGAGGACCGCGAGGCCCTGAACGGAGCCTACCCCGAGACCGAAGAAAAGATGGCGGACATAACGGAGACCATGACCCTCATACGCGAGGACATAATAAAGGACACCGACGACATCCGCCTCATCCGCCGCTTCATGAACTACTACCTGCCCATGACCATCAAGCTGTGCGACAAGTACGTGTTCCTTGCCGATCAGCAGAGCGGCCCCAACGTCGAGACCACCAGGCGGGACATCGAGGACGCGCTGGGCGTCGTCCGCTCCGCCTTCCGCAAGCAGTACGACGCGCTGTTCGCCAACGACGCGCTGGACATCTCGACCGACGTCAAGGTCCTCGAGGCCATGATATCCCGCGACCGCCTCGACTGAGCGCAGCGCGACTCCCTTCATCGACAATCATTATATAAAGAAAGGATACTCTCATGGCAGAAGAAATCACCCTGACCCTCGATCCGTTCGGCGCCGAGACCGCCGAAAAGATGGCGGAGGTAGCCAACGGGACCGAATCCACCGAGAAAAAGCTCGCCGAGCTCAACGAACTGACCGCGTCCAACCTCACCGAGGCCGAGAAGCAGACCGTGCGAGAGTTTGCGGAAAAGATCGACGTCACCGACACGGCCATGGTGCTCCATTACGGGGCCGGCACCCAGCAGAAGCTGGCGGAGTTCTCCGACGGCGCGCTTCAGACCGTCCGCACCCAGGATCTCGGCGAGGCCGGCGACATGATCTCCAGGCTCGTCGGCGAGCTCAAGACCTTCAACTCCGACGTGACCGCAAGCCAGGGCTTCTTCGCGAAGCTCTTCCGCAGCGCCAAAAAGAACCTCACCGTTCTGCAGGCAAAGTACGACAAGGTCAACAACTCCGTCGACGGCATCGTCAACGTGCTCGAGGGCCACGAGGTCACCCTCACGAAGGACATCGCCGTGCTGGACAAGCTCTACGCCCAGAACCTCGTCTACTTCAAAGAGCTCTCCATGTACATCCTGGCCGGCAAGCAGAAGCTCGAGCTCGAGATGAACACCACCCTCAAGGACCTCGAGGCCAGGGCCAGGGAATCCGGCCTGCCCGAGGACGCCCAGAAGGCCAACGACTTCCGCAGCTCCTGCGAGCGCTTCGAGAAGAAGATCTACGACCTGGAGCTCTCCCGCATGGTATCGCTGCAGATGGGTCCGCAGATCCGCCTCGTCCAGAACAACGACGCGGTCATGACCGAAAAGATCCAGTCGACCATAGTCAACACCATTCCGCTGTGGAAGAGCCAGATGCTCATAACCCTCGGGCTTGCCCACTCCGAGCAGGCTCTGGCGGCCGAGAAGAAGGTCACCGACATGACGAACGAGCTGCTCAAGAAGAACGCGGAGCGGCTGCACACCTCGACCGTGGAGATCGCCCGCGAGGCCGAGCGCGGCATCATAGACATCGAGACCCTTACGGCCACGAACCAGGAGCTCATCAACACGCTCGACGAGGTCGCCCAGATCAAGGCCGAGGGCCACGAGAAGCGCCTGGCCGCCGAGGCCGAGCTCGCCCGCTGCGAGGACGAGATCCGCAAGAAACTGCTCGAGGTTCGCAGCTGACTTTCCGACAAGCATAACGCCGCCCTGAAGCGGCGGCAAGAGACAGGTGGGGATCCAATTGAGCTTCTTTTCCAGATTTGCCCGATTCTTCAAATACGAACGGGGGGCCGCGGCGGCCGTGCTGGCCGTCGTGATCGTCCTGTCGGTGTTTCTCGGCGCGGTCCGTTCCTTGAACGCGCTGAAGGACCGGACCGAATATCTGTACGCCAACGGCTCTTCCGGGGAGGGCGTGCCGGCCGACGACGTCAGAAAGATGGCCGGCTACGCCGTTTCGCTCTGCGCCATTGCCGAGGCCTGCGGCTGCGCCAGGTCGGATGAACTGCGGGCCGCCGTCGACGAACTCAACGACAAGGCCTCCGACCCCTTCGAAGTGGCCGGGCCTTACGGCCGCCTCCGCTCCGCGTCGGCCATGGTGTATCAGGCCGTTATGGCGTCGGACGCCGCCGAGGCGCAGAAGAACTCCGCCATTCTCTACTACACCGAGATCACATCGACCGCCCAGCGCCTTGCCAACTGCGGCGAGTACGACCGGCTGGCGCGCAACTACAACAGCGCGATCCGGGCTCCGCTGGCCGGGATAGTCCCCGGCAGACGGACGGAGGCCGTGGTGTTCAACTGACATGAACCGCCCGACTGTTCCCGCGCGGCCGCCCTCCGCGGCGCCGCGCCGCAATGCGCATCGCGCGCATCCCGCACGCCGTAGCGCGGGGCGTCCCGGCAGGGCGCCCATGTGCGCCGCTCTTCGCGCCGCGGTGCTGATCGTCTGCGCCGTCTGTCTCATAGCCGTCCCGGGCTGCTCCCGCCGCAGGTCCTATCCCGCCCCGGACGACGCCTTCTACGTATACGACGGGGCCGGGGTCCTCAGCGAGGAGAACGAGCGGTACATCGCCGCAGCCGGCGCGGACCTCTATGAAAAGACCGGCGCGCAGATCGTCGTGGTCACGGTCGATACGACCGGGACCGAGGACATCGCCGACTACGCCGAAGGCCTGTTCAACGAGTGGGGCATCGGCAGCTCCGACAAAAACAACGGCGTGCTGCTGCTCATATCGGTCGGTGAGGACGACTACTGGACCGTCCAGGGCTCCGGCCTCGAGGACCTTCTCTCCTCCGGCATGCTGAAGCTCATGCTGAACGAGCACATGGAGCCGAAGTTCGCCGCCGGCGACTACGACGGCGCCGCGAGGTCAATGTTCGACGCCCTGCTGGCCTTCTTCGAGACCGCCTATCAGGTGAGCGTCGAGACCGCCGCGCAGACCGCCGAGCCGCAGCAGGGAGGCGCCTCGCCCGACGGCGAAGGTCCGCACGGCGGCGACGGCGGCCGCACCTCCATACTGGGGCCCGCCTTCAGGACCGTCGCGATCACGGTTGCGGTGATCGCTCTGATACTGTTCCTGGTCATAGGCGCGGGGGTCGCCGCCGCGGCGATCCTGTTCCTCCGCTCGGCAAAGAACAGCCCGGATCCGGGTCCCGAAGCCGCGCAAAAGGAAAACCGCAATCCTTATTCGCAGACATACCGCGGCCCGCGCGAGGGCTACCGGCCCGAGCCGACCGCGTCCGCCCCCGGGAAGAACCCGTATACCGGACACACGGACGGGCTCACCCCCGTCGGCGGCTACAGATACACAACCTCCGGCGGCACCGTGTACAGCGGCTCCCCGAAGGACGGCCAGAGGACGTCGGACTCCGCCGACGCCCGCGTGCACGGCTTCCACACGGACATAGACCCGGAGCTCGAGAAGGTCCTCACCATGTTTGCCGGGACCGTCATCAACATGGCGGTGAACGGGGTCTTCACGGCCGGGCTCAAGCACCTTACGGGCTCGGGATCCGGCTCGTCCGCGGGCACGGGATCCTCGGGCTCACAGTGGGGCTCCTCTTACGGCAGGACGGCCGGCTCGGGCGGAAAGACCCCGTCCGGCGGAACTCCGAAGGCCTCGTCCTCCGGCAGAACGGGCACGATCAACGTAGGCGGCTGGACCCCGTCGGCGGGGGGCTCCTCTCACACGGTGCGTTCCGGCCGCAACCACTCCGGCTACACCGGGACCCGTTCGGGCACCTTCACCGGATCATTCGGGGGAGGCTCGTCCGGCGGCCGCGGCTTCGGCTCGGGAGGATCGTCGGGGCGCACGTCCGGACACTCCGGAGGCGGAGGCCGCACCAGAGGCGGAGGCGCAGGAAGAAGATGAGAAAAATGAGATCGATGATAAGAATACTTTCCGCGGCAGTCGCGTGTCTGCTGCTGGCCGGCTGCACCCCGTCCCCGTCCGTGAACGGACCGGAGAGCGCCTTTGCCGAGCCGGACACCGGGTCCGAAGCCTCCGCAGCGGCAACCGGGGCCGCGGCAACGGACGGGTCCGCAACGGATGCCCCGACAGCTGCGGCGACTGAAGCCTCCGGGACGGCAAAGACTCCCGAGACCACAAAGACGCCCGAAACGACTAAGACCCCGGAGACCACCAAGACTCCCGAGACCACCAAGGCTCCGGAGACGACCAAGACGCCCGAGACCACAAAGACGCCCGAAACGACTAAGACCCCGGAGAACACTAAGACGCCCGAGACCACCAAGGCTCCGGAAACGACCAAGACGCCCGAGACCACAAAGACGCCCGAAACGACTAAGACCCCGGAGACCACCAAGACTCCCGAGACCACTAAGACTCCGGAGACCTCAAAAACTCCCGAGACGACAGAGATACCGGACGTGACGACGTCCGCGGCTCCGGGCCCGGATGATCCTCCCGACACCACCGCCCCGTTCTTCCTCAACCTGAGCCGGAACGTGACGCTGAAAGTCGGCAGCACCTTCGACATCCACAAATACATCTCCTACGTCGACGACCTCGATCCCGACGTTATCCTCAACGTCACAGGCAAGGTCGACGCGAACAAGATCGGCGTCTACGACCTGTCCTTTACGATCAGCGACCACTCGGGCAACTCGACCTCGTCGACCATGAAGGTCGAGATAGTCGAGAAGATCGCGTCGTCGGGCTCGTCCTCGTCCGGGACGTCGACGACCAAGAGCTTCAAGACCTTCCTCGATACGTACAAGACGGAAAACACGATGGTCGGCATCGACGTTTCGAGGTACCAGGGGAAGATCGATTTCGAAAAGGTCGCCGCGGCCGGCTGCGAGTTCGTCATAATCAAGATCGGCGGCTACGTCGGCGGCAACTTCACCGACGCCTGCTACGTCGAGAACCTGAAGAACGCCAAGGCCGCCGGGCTCAAGATAGGCATCTACTGGTACTCGATCGAAGGCGGCGCCGACGACGTCAGGGCGCACTCCCAGTACCTCTACGACCTGCTCGACGGGGAGCACCTCGACTTCCCGATATTCTTCGACTGGGAGAACTACATAAACTTCGAGAACTATAAGATGAGCCTGCGCGACTACAACAACATGGTGGTCGCCTTCAAGGAGGAGGCGAGGGCCCACGGGTACCGCGGAGCCCTTTACGCCAGCAAGAACAAGCTGCTCACCGTCTTCAACGATCAGGTCAAGGAGGGCGGAGTCTGGCTCGCCCACTACACCTCACAGACGAACTACACCGGGGAGTACTTCCTCTGGCAGCAGGGCCAGGCCGTGATAGACGGGATCGGCACCATCGTCGACGTGAACGTCTTCTACCCCGACAGGCTGTCCATGGACTGAGAGGCGCAGGGGGCTCCTACAAAAGTCTTCTGCAAGAACAGAGCATATTTTGAAACAACACGCTATGGAAATGCGGGACAAGCTTTTTGATGCCTGTCCCGCTTTTCGGTTTTTAATGATATCGAATGAAAAAACTGCCCGTCTAGTTACAGTCGTAGGTAAGTCCGGATACAACGACGAGGGGGATCTTACTGCTGCCGCAAAAAAGCCGGGCGGCCTCAAGGCCGCCCGGCGGATCGCCGTACCGTTACTATATGCGCCCGGTCCGCGAACCGGGAGCGGCCGCCGCCGCATCAGTCTATGGCGCTGATCTTGTCCTGGATGGTCTGGAGGTCTCTCGGAACCTTCTTCTTCAGGCTGTCCCAGGCGCTCGCGACGGAGCGGTTGTAGGCCGAGGTGATGAAGGAGCTGATGTCCACGGTGAAGGTGTCGGTGATGTAGTACTTGATGGAGCCCTTGATGATGTCGTACATCTCGGCCGTGGTCGGGTCGGATGCGCGCTTGGTCTTCATGACGAGCTCATAGAAGGACTCCATGACGGTGCTGCTGGAGGTGTACGCCCAGAAGTCCATCACGTTGGCGATCATGCTGAGGTCGGCGTCCGCCGTCTTAGGCAGGCACCAGATGATGGCGTTGGCGTCGATCTGGTGGTAGTACTTATCCTGGTTCGTGTCGTACTTCGGGTTCATGACCGGGCTGACGCCCTCCTCGGAATCCTCGAACGTCTGCAGCGCGCCGAGCATGCTGGTCTGGGTGAAGAGGAAGTGTCCCTGAGAGAACAGGGCCCTGGTGTGGTAGTACATATCGGCGTATCTCTGCTGGTTCGCGGCGTCGAGCGAGCGGGCGACGCTGAACTCGAGGCAAACGTTAGAGTCGGTGACGACGGCTCTCAGCTGGTCGAAGAAGCTCTGGGTCTTCTCGGCATAGTCCGTGCCGATCTTGCAGACGATCTTTCCGTCGGGATCGACCTCGACCCTGAACGCGCCTATGCCGGTCAGCATGTGATTGCGGACCGAGCCCTCCTCGTTGGACAGGCCGTATACGCCGAACTGCCCCTCGGTGCCCGGGGCGGAAACGCTCTTGACGAGGCCGAAGAAGTTCTCGAGCGTCCACTGGTTCTGGGCGACGTACTCATAAGGAGACGTCAGGTTGAAGTCCTTGACAACGCCCTTGTGGAAGTACCAGAAGCGGCAACCGGCAAGGTTGGAGACCGAGACGTCGTTGGGCATCGTGAACAGCTTGTTCTGATACGTGTAGGTCTCCGCGGCGTTGACGTCCCACCAGCTGGTCGTATAGTCCACGTCGAGTTCCTTGAAGTTGCGCAGCAGTCCCGCGTAAGCAAGGCCGGACAGGCAGTTGCGCTGCGCCAGCACGACGCTGTAGGGGACGTAGCCGCCGGCGATGTCCGTCTTGACGGAGTCCTGCGGGCTGCCGGTCTCGATGAAGTCGAATTTGATGTTGTATTTATCCTCTACGATCTGGTTGCGGATGCTGGCCTGCTCGTTGACGATGTCGGTGGCGAGCTCGGGGCAGAAGATGTAGATCCCCGGATAGTGGGAAGCGGTGGAGTTTCGCATATAGACACCGAAGGTCTCCCCGCCGTAATCCGCGGTCGCGAAGACGGGACCGGTCCCGGCGTCGGGTCCGCCGGAGCCGTCGGTGTCGATAACGGCCGCCGCGGTGGTGCCGTCGGGCTTCTTGGTATCGTCACCGCACGCGACGAGCGACGCGGCCGACGACAGCATGAGCAGCGCAAGGATCAGACAAAGCGCGTTTTTGCCGGACAGTTTTTTCATGATTTCACTCCCTGTTCAGTCAGAACTAAAAAAACGATATGTGTTTCGTGACGGTTCCGTGATTATTATACATCCGGGACCGGAAAAATGCAAGTGTTTTCCGCGCCTCGATCGTGTCAAGTTGTTCTGGGATTTTTAGGAAGCGCAGGCCGGGAGGTGAGAGAGGGTTTGAAGAAGAACAGCCGTTCCGGTTAATTTTCCGTTAGTAAGGCCAGGGAGTTGTGAAGAAGATTCGAAAACACTCCAGTCATATTTGCCGCTGAAGAATTCCCGGATCTGTTTTTCGGCATATCCGTTGTACTTTTCAAGTCCGCATTTGCGAGTTTTAAAGTCGCGGTTTCTTTCGGCCTTGTTTCTGGATATACGAATATGTCCTGCTTTGACCGTATTTCCATTCTTGACGTAAACACGGAGCATAGCCATTTTGGCCAGACCTTCCTTGCTCCACGCTAGCGGATTCCTGCTGAGCCGTTCGGACAGCATATGTCCTACCAGGGGTTCGGTGCAGCTTCCGCAGTGCCGTCCGCTGTATCTCTCAGCTACTGATCTCCAGTTGTTATTAAAATACACGGCAAGCTCTACAAGCTTTTTCTGGCTCTCTTCTTTATCCTGCCGTTGAAGCAAGGATTCGCAGTGTCTCAGGAAAGCGTCTCTGTCATTCTTTTTGAGAGCCAGCCTCAGCGCATTTGCATAGCAGGCTGCATCTTTGAGCCCCAGAAGTGTTTTCAACTGTCTTTCCGCATGGAATCCATCCATTACGGGCACAGCGTTCGGAAGCAGTTCAGTCAGCCTCCTGATCCAGTTTCCCCCGTCGGCATGAATATATATGTTCCTAATCTTTTCAACATCGTAACGCTCATATATCGCCGCCATAACGTTCTCCACAAATGCCTCGTTGCTTACTCCGTATCCCTGAAAATGGGTCGCGCGTATGGTTTTGTGTCTCTTTTCGTTAGTAGTATCGATTCCCTCGGTAACGGTTACCAGAGGGACCATCACGCTTCCTTTCGGTCTCATGTGCACATGATCCTCATCGGCAAACAAATGCAGTTCTTCCGGAGTCTCTTCCACTCTGCTTATGTCACTCACAACGTCCTTCATCGCAAGGATCTTGTTGTTGACCGACTGCCGGCTTACCGTCCCTCCGTAGGCCTCGGCTGCCTTCGCCATCGAACAGCTCGCCGCATTCCCTACAAGCTTTGCGCAGAACTCTTTACTTATCCTCTCAAAAGGCTCGACGCCTATGAGATGATCTACAGGATATATCTTCGTTTTGTCAGAACACTGGTAATATGTCCTGCGGTATCTGAGCTCGCCTATTTCCGTTATATACACTCGCTCGACGTTTCTTGCCTTTACTGTGAGTCCGTCGGCCTTTCTGTCCTTCTTGGCCCTGAGCATGGCTTCGTCGACCACTTGGATCGTCTGGGCAAGAATCTCCAGCGCCCCTTCTTTTAAGATCTCCATTAGACCTTCCGCGGTCTCTCCTACCGAAGATATCCCTTTTTCAGCTATATATTTTACAATTTTCCCTACCACTTCACTTGCACTCTGTGCTATAATAGTATCCATGAGGAGACTCCTTTCGTTTTGGTTTTTTGTGGTAAAAAAATTATAACACAAAAAGGCTGTCTCCTCTCTCCTTTTTCATTTCTGCGCTTATCGCCTCCCCCTGTTTTTTCGCCGCGCTCTGCTCCCCGCGGGGAGCAGAGCCTTTTTTTCTACCTAAATCTCCCAGTATTATTTTACACCAACGAACGGCGCCCGGCGGGGCAAAAATGTGGACAGAAGGGCGAAACTGTGTTATAATCATTACAAGAGCAACGCGCAAGGAGAGAGCCATGGAAGATAAAGCTTCGGTCCGCGCCGAAAAGCAGGCCCGGCTGGACGCGCTGGCGGCCCGCTGCGCCGCATGTACGGCCTGCCCGCTCGGACAGACAAGGACGAATCCGGTCTTCGGGACCGGGGATCCCGACGCCTCGCTCATGTTCGTCGGGGAGGCCCCGGGCGAGCAGGAGGACCTTTCCGGGACGCCTTTCGTCGGCCGCGCCGGACAGCTGCTGGACCGCTACCTTTACGCCGTCGGCATCAGGCGAGAGGACGTGTACATCGCCAACATCCTCAAGTGCAGGCCGCCTAAGAACCGCGATCCGCTGCCGGCCGAGGAGGACGCCTGCATGGACTTCCTCCGCGGACAGGTAAGGATAATCCGGCCGGCAGTCATAGTGTGTCTCGGGCGCATCGCCGCCATGAGGCTGATAAGTCCGGACTACAGGATCTCCGCGGAACACGGGCAGTGGGTGGAAAAGGGCGGCTTCCTCATGACCGCGGTCTTTCACCCGGCGGCGCTGCTGAGAGACCCGAGGCGCAAGGAAGACATGCTGAAGGACATGCGCTCGATCAAAGAAAAACTCGATTCCCTTGCCTGAGCGCGGGACTGCCGCGCAGGGCCGCATAACGGAGGAGCATAATGAAGATCCAGGAATCCGGAGAGATGTATCTCGAGACCATACTCGTGCTCTCGGGCAAGCAGAAGACCGTAAGATCCATAGACATCAGCGAGCACATGGGCTTCAGCAAGCCCTCCGTCAGCCGCGCCATGGGCCTGCTCCGCCAGAGCGGCCTGATCGAGGTCGCCGACGGAGGGGCCATAAAGCTCACCGCCGCCGGGCGGGGCATCGCCGAGAAGATATACGAGAGGCACGTGGTGCTGACCTCGCTCCTTACAGGCATCGGCGTCGATCCGGCGACCGCCGCGGCCGACGCGTGCAAGATCGAGCACGACATAAGCCAGGAGACCTTTGACGCCATAAAGGCACACATAGAGAAGAAGAAAGGGCGCGGGACGGGCGCGGGCAACGTGAAATGATACGCGAATACGGAAGCGGAGCGGACTTCCTTGCCGAAAACAGGGAACTGCTCGAGCGCAACAGATACATGTCGGTGTTTTTCTTCATCGACGGAAAGGTGCTTGACTCCGCTACCGATGAAAACTACGCGCTCAGGGCCGAGGCGGAAGGCGGCGTTCTGCTGGCAATGAGAGTCAGGCCCTACAACCTGCTCCTTTACGGCGACGCCGCGCCGCTCGGCGAGCTGCTCGGCCGCCTGTCGGATGGCGGATACAGGTTCGACGGCATCCTCTGTCCCATGGAGCTGGGCGAGCTGCTGCCGGACTCCGGGCCGGAGAGCTACCGCCTGTCCATGGGCATGGACTTCATGGAGGCGCTCGAGGTGACCGAGCCGTCGTATCCCGGGATCGAGACCCCGACCGGGGCTGATACGGAGGAGCTGCTCGAATGCTTCACTCGGTTCTTTGCGGACTGCGGCCTTCCCGACGTCCCGACCGTTGAGAGCGTCCGGGCCAGGCTTCCGGGCATCCGGCTGATCCGGGCGGACGGAAAGATAGTCAGCTGCGCGTCGATGAATCCCGACACCGTGACCTCCCGCAGGCTCAGCCACGTGTATACGAGGCCCGAGTACCGGGGCAAGGGATACGCCAGAAAGGTCGTCAACAGCATAAAGAACGAGATCCTGGCCTCGGGTTATGCCGCGACTCTCAACGTCGACCGCAAGAATCCGGTCTCGAACCATCTGTACTCGTCCCTTGGCTTCCGCAAGGTGTTCTCGCAGGGCGTTTACGAAAAGGTGCGCTGAGACCGCGCAGCAAAACACCGGCTCCCGCCGAAACGGCGGGAGCCGGTGTTTTTTGACCGCGTGATCGCCGGCGCGCGGGCGGGGCCGTCAGAGCATGCCGGAGAGGAGATACCAGCTCCTGCGGTCCAGACGGTTTATGTCCTCGATCTCGTAGCGGTTGTCGTCGGCGTCCCTTATGAGGACGCGGTTGTTGTCGTAGAACTTCATGTCGTTCAGGCGGTTGCGCACGCGGAAGGTCACCTTTCCGTGGTCGGTGTCCGCGACGATCCTCAGCATGCCGGTCTTCATGTCGCACTCGTGGACCTTCGTGATCCTGGGGATCAGGTAGTAGTCGTTGAAGCAGGCCTTGACAGCGGCCGCGGACTCGGGGGAGAGGTCGTCGTAGCTGCGGATTATGCCGATCTCGTGCTCGTCCTTATCGATCAGCGAGATGTAGTTTGTGCGGTCGGATATCGGGAACAGGCAGCGCATCTCCACGTCGTCGTAGACCGTGCCGTCGGCGAGCGTGAGCTTTACCTTGTAGACGTCGGTAAGCTCGATTTTCACCGTCTTGTCGAAATACCGTTGTGACATGTCGCCGCCCTCCTTATTCGAAGTGATGCTCGGCCTTCGCGGCCAGCAGCTTTTCGGACATGGACTGGATCTCTATCAGCCGGTAGTACTTTCCCTTCTTTTCGAGCAGCTCTTCCGGCGAGCCGCACTCGATGATCTCGCCGTTGTCCACGACGACTATCTTGGTGGCGCGGCTGAGCGTCGACAGCCTGTGGGCGATCATTATGGTCGTGCGGCCGGAGATGAGGCTCTCTATGGCCTCCTGTATGAGGTGCTCGGTCTCGGAGTCGACCGAGGCCGTGGCCTCGTCGAACACCAGGATGGACGGGTTGCGCAGCACCGCGCGTGCGATGGACACCCGCTGGCGCTCTCCGCCGGAGAGGCCCACGCCCCGCTCGCCGAGGACGGCGTCGTAGCCGTCCGGCTGCCGCACGATGAACTCGTGGGCGTTGGCGACATCGGCGGCCCGGAAGACCTTCTCGACGGGGCAGTCCTCGAGCCCGTAGGCGATGTTGTTGAATATCGTGTCGTGGAACATCAGCGGTTCCTGCTGGACGAAACCGATCTGCCCGCGGTAGTACTGCATGTCTATGTCGCGTATGTTGACACCGTCGACGAGGATGTCGCCGTCGTAGTTGTCGTAATACCGCAGCAGCAGGTTGACGAGGGTCGTCTTGCCGGAGCCGGTCGTGCCGACTATGCCGACGATCTCGCCGGGCTCGATGGTCAGATTCAGGTTCTTCAGCGTCTTCTTGGTGCGGTCGAAGGAGAAGCTGACGTTGCGGAACTCGATCTTGCCCTTCATCTCGGGCAGGATGTTGCCCTTGCCGAAGTCGTGCTCGGGCTCGGCGTCCAGTATGTCAAGTATGCGCTCGGCCGAGGCCAGCGCGCTCTGGGTGGAGTCGTTGAGGTTGGCGAAGAAGCTGACCGGCTCGTAGAACATGGAGGCGTACGATATGAACGAGGTTAGCAGACCGGCCGTCATGACCTCGCCGGACATGGTCGTCGCCCCGTTTATGACCATGTTGCCGCCGAACCACCAGATCATGATGGAGCCGAGACCGATGCAGGTCCCGACCGCGGCGGGGAAGAGGTGAAGGATCGGGGCGGCCCTGGAGTCGGTGTCGTACCATTCGCGGTTCTTGTCGCTGAACTGCTTCGTCGTGTTCTTTTCGTTCGTGAAGGACTTGACGACCCTGATGCCGGGGATGGTGTCGGTCAGGACCGAGGTGACGGAAGCCCAGCGGCGCCAGATCCTCATATAGAAGGGACGGATCTTGAGCGAGAAGATCCGGGCCCCTATGACGACGAGCGGCACGGGTATGAGGGAGAGCAGGGTGAGCTTCGGGTCCTTTATGAGCATTATGACGACGATGCCGATTAGCTTGAAGAACTGGACCACGACCTCCTGGGATATGCGCAGCATGAAGGCCTGGATGGTGCCGCTGTCGCCGCTTATGCGGTTTATGACGGAGCCCGTCGAGGTCTTGTCGTAGAAGCGCATGGGCAGGTACTGGGCCTTCTCGTAGACGTCGTTCCTTATGCGCATCACTATGCGGGCGCCGACGCGGCGCAGCATGATGCCTCTTATGCAGCCGATGAGATGCACGCCGATCTGGATCCCGACCAGCATGAGCGCCACCCGGACCAGGCCCGAGCGGTCACCGGTCGGGAGGATGGTGTCGATGAGGTCCCTGTTGAGAGAGGGCGGGATCAGAAGCAGGGCCGTCGAGCACGCCGAGAAGATCAGCGTCAGTATGAGTATCCTCCACTCGGGGGAGATGTATTTTACGAGCTTCAGGGCGACCGTTTTCTTGTTGGCGCAGAAGATGCATTCCGCGCCCGGCGAGGTCAGCGTCCTTCCGCACTTGGGACAGACGCTCAGCTGCTTCTCGTAGACGGCCCTGACCGCCTCGAGCGCCTCGGCCGGATCCTCACCGCCTATGACGGAGTTTATGAAGGAGGCGGCGCTCTCGCAGATCGTGTTGACGGTGAACGTGTAGCGGAAGACGTTGTTGATGCTGCCGTCCTTCATATGAAGACGGAGGATGGCGTTGCCGTACATCCGCTTGTTGGCGGCCTTCTCAACGTCCGTAATTGAGATCCTGGGCCCGGCATGGCCGGTGTCGAGCTCGTACGTCATGATCTCGCTGTCGCTGACCAGGAGCGCGCTGCGGCAGAACTCCGATGAGATCGAGATGCCTCCTATGACGGCAAAGAGCCAGGGGTGGTCCTGGGCCTCGATCCTGCCGAGCGCCGCTTTCTCTTCGTCTGAGAGAACGGCGTTCAGAAGAAGTTTGTCCTTACTGTCCATCTTTCACCTTTCATAGGGCCCGGCGAGTCCGTTTGCCCGGCTGTCGTATTTTCAGCGCGAGGCTCCGGAGAGCTGTTCCGCGGCGCCTGTAAGGCGCCGGTCCCCGGTGCGCGCGATGAAGGCCGGGCGGCCCGTTTGCGGGATTGATCCGACTTTCAACGGTCAAACAGTTCACACTATTATAGAATCATAAGCGGCAAAAGTCAACCCGAAAAGTGAAAAGTGTGGCCGCGAAAAGCAAAAAAAGCCCGGAAGCGGCTCCGGGCGGATGAAAAACGGCGGGCCCTTGCGCACCGCCTCCGCGCGATCAAAAGCCGCCGGCGGGCATGACTGCCCGCCGGCGGCGCGGGGAGACGGTGACCGACCGGTCAGCCCTTCGGGAAATGCTCCTCCACGTACTGTTTCATGGCGGAGAAATTCCTGACTTTCGTCATCCTGAACTGCGTTTTGCGTATCACGAGACTGCCGAGATCATTCTCCGGGTCGGTCAGCTTCATCACGCAGTCCGAGGCCGGGATGTCCCACACGTCGAACTCCTGCTTCGTGGCAACGTTGGTGAGGTGGATGGCGTTCCCTCTGAAGACGATCCTGAACCTGGACGTGTGCACGCTGTACAGCCCGAAGAGGACGACCGCCGCGAACAGGCCTCCGCAAACGGCCAGAAGGGTCCCGGTCTGCGCGGAGTCTCTCAGAAGAAAGAACAGAAAAACGGAGATCGCGGCCCCGGTGACCGCCATTCCGATGAGGTTGCTCCATGCCCTGCCGGATTCCGTGGCAAAGCAGGGCCCGCCCGAGTCGTTAGTTACTGCCATAAGCGTTCTCCTTTTAAAGCGCCGGGAGGAAGGCGGTCTGCCTTTCCTCACGGCGCGGTTTCAGTACGGTACCGCGTCCGCGGTCCGATCAGTACATTCCGCCGCCCGCGTTCATGGCGGCGTTGGCGGCCGCGGCTGCGGCCGGATCTTCCTTCTGGTTGGCCACGACGCCCTCGGTGGTGAGGACGGAGGCGGCTATGGAAGCGGCGTTCTGGAGAGCGGAACGGGACACCTTGGTGGGATCCACGATACCCGCGCTCATCATGTCGACGTAGGTCTCGTTGTAGGCGTCGAAGCCGTAGCCGATCTTGCCGGAGGAGACGATCTTGTCGACGACGACTCCGCCGTCGACGCCGGCGTTGGCGGCGATCTGGCGCACCGGGGCCTCGAGGGCCTTCAGCACGATCTGTACGCCGGTCTTCTCGTCGCCGTCGGTGGCGTCGAGCAGCTTCGCGACCTCGGGGATGACGTTGATGTAGGCGACTCCGCCTCCGGGGACGATGCCTTCCTCGACGGCTGCCTTGGTGGCGTTCAGTGCGTCTTCGATGCGGAGCTTCTTCTCCTTCATCTCGACCTCGGTGGCCGCGCCGACCTTGATGACGGCGACGCCGCCGGCCAGCTTGGCGAGCCTCTCCTGGAGCTTCTCGCGGTCGTAGGAGGAAGTGGTGGTCTCGAGGGCGGCCCTGATCTGGGCGACGCGCTCTTTGATGGCGGCGGGATCTCCGGCGCCGTCGACGATGGTGGTGTTCTCCTTGGAGACCTTGACCTGGCGCGCGCGGCCGAGCATCTGGAGGGTGGTGTCCTTAAGCTCGAGGCCGAGTTCGGAGGTGATCACCTGGCCGCCGGTCAGGATGGCTATGTCGCGGAGCATCTCCTTGCGCTTCTCGCCGAAGGAGGGGGCCTTTACGGCCACGCAGACGAAGGTGCCACGCAGCTTGTTGAGGATGATGGTGGTGAGGGCCTCGCCGTCGACGTCCTCGGCGATGATGAGGAGCTTCTTGCCGGACTGGGCGATGGGCTCGAGCACGGGCAGGATGTCCTGGACGGCGGAGATCTTCTTGTCGGTGATAAGGATGTAGGCGTCGTCGAGGACGGCCTCCATCTTCTCCATGTCGGTGGCCATGTAGGGGGATACGTAGCCGCGGTCGAACTGCATTCCTTCGACGACCTCGGAGGAGGTCTCGGCGGACTTGGACTCCTCGACGGTGATGACGCCGTCGGCGGTGACCTTTTCCATGGCGTCGGCGATGAGGGTGCCTATGACCTCGTCGGAGGCGGAGATGGTTCCGACTCTGGCGATGTCGGCCGAGCCGCTGACGGGCTTGGAGATGCCGGCCAGGCACTCGACGGCCTTGTCGATGGCCTTCTGCATGCCCTTGCGGAGGATCATGGGGTTGGTCCCGGCAGCGACGTTCTTCATGCCCTCGTGGAGCATGGCCTGGGCCAGCAGGGTGGCGGTGGTGGTGCCGTCGCCGGCCGCGTCGTTGGTCTTGGTGGCGACTTCTTTAACGAGCTGCGCACCCATGTTCTCGGCGGGGTCGTCGAGCTCGATCTCCTTGGCGATGGTCACGCCGTCGTTGGTGATCAGCGGAGCGCCGTATTTCTTGTCGAGGACCACGTTCCTGCCCTTAGGGCCGAGGGTGATCTTGACGGTGTCGGCCAGCTTGTCAACGCCGCGGAGAAGGGCGCTTCTGGCATCGGTTCCGGTGTAGATATCTTTTGCCATGATTGTTCAGATCCTTTCGTATTATGAGGCCGGTCAGTCGATGACGGCCAGCACGTCTTTTTCGGAGATGATGGTGTATTCGACGCCGTCGATCTTTACCTGGGTCCCGGCGTATTTGCTGGCGATGACTTTCTCACCGACCTTGATCTCGACGGGGGTGCGGGTCCCGTCGTCGTTGAGCTTGCCGGGTCCTACGGCGAGGACTTCGGCTACCTGAGGCTTCTCCTGGGCGCTGGCGGTAAGAAAGATGCCGCCCTGGGTCTTTTCTTCGGCCTCGAGAAGTTTGATGACCACTCTGTCGGCCAGCGGTTTGATGTTCATGGTATTCCTCCTTGGACATATATATAATTATTTGAAATCCGTTTCGGCCCGGCGCACGCGCGCCGGCTTCGTCCGTTCGTCGCGGCGCCGAATTCTGGCACTCATTTGTTGCGAGTGCCAAGCTTCGGCTATAATTGTACCACCGCCGGAGAAAAAATCAAGACTTTTTCTCACGAATTAACAATTTGTTAACAATTTTTTCGGCAAAACTCCGCCGCGTCTGCCAGAATCGGCCGTCAGCCGCGGAAGAGCGACGAATACAGCGCGCAGGTCTTTGAGGCCATGGCCTCCGCGGTGAATTCCCGCAGGTATCTCTGCCTTGCCGCTTCGGACAGCGCAGACCTGCGGACGGGGTCGCGCAGCAGGCCGAGGATCGCCTCGTACAGCGCCGGAGGGTCGCAGGGAGGGACGCAAACGCCGCAGCCCTCGGCCAGGACCGGGCTGCCGCCCACGTCCGTTACGACGGGCACGAGGCCCATGCTCATCCCCTCTATGACGGAAAGGCTGGAGGTCTCGACCGCCCGGGAGCAGCTTACAAGCAGCGAGCAGATGGCCATGTACGGGGCGGGATCGGCGGCGAAGCCGCAGAAGATCACCCTGCCGTCAAGGCCGTAGCGCGACGACAGCGCGCGCAGCTCGGCTCCGAGGGAGCCCTCGCCGCATATGATGAAATACAGGTTCGACGCGGTACGCATGCAGAGGGCGGCGGCGCGGAGCAGCGTGACGATGTCCTTCTCGGGCTCGAGCCTTGCAAAGGTTCCGCACACCACGGCGTTTTCCGGGATGCCCAGCTCCGCCCTGAGGGCGGCAGACTCGCCGGCTCCGACTTTACGGGGCTCGGGCGCCCCGTTGTATATTACGGATATGTACTTTTCGGGCATGCCGCACGACACAAGCGACAGGGCGGACTCCGCGTCGGTGGCGACGGCGGCGGTCAGCGTCCGGCGCCAGTGCAGGGAACAGAGCAGCCTTCCCGGCAGGCGGGACAGTATACGCGGAGGCGGGTCGGAGCTGTGGCGCGTCATTATCCTGACCGGCACGCGGGCCCTGAGCGCGGCAATGCGACCGGTGAACGACGCGTGGGTGTGGACTATGTCCGGCCGCAGCTCCTTCAGAAGCAGGAGAAGCTCCCTGCCGGCCGCGGGCGAGAACGACTTCCGCAGGCCGCGGACGTATCTTACGCCGGCGCCGAGCCTCTCGAATTCCGGTCCGGTCCGGGCGCCTTCTGGAAGGATGAATATGAATTCGAACTTGGATCTGTCCGAGGCGCCGGCAAGGTAGAGCAGCTGCCTCCCGGCTCCCCCGATATTGCTGTCGGTCAGTATGTGGACGACTCTGAGGGGCCGGTCCTGCGGCGGCTTGCGGTTCATTTGACCGGCGAGAGGTCCTCGTCGCGGGCCCTGGTCCACATGAGCGCCGGAGGGGCGGCAAAGCGCCTCTCGGCGGCGTCGATTATATCCGCGACGACGGCGCCCGCCGTGGCCTCGCGCCCGGCGCCCCGGCCGTAGAAGACCGCCTCGCCGAGCATGTTTCCGGTCACGGAGACCGCGTTGAACACGCCCCCGACCGAATAGAACAGCGAGGTCGGCGGCACCGCCTCGGGGGCTACGGCCGCGTAGATGCGCCCGTCCGCGGTGAGCGAGGTCTCCGCCACGAGCTTTATGCGGCAGCCGTTCCGCTTTGCCTCGGCAAGTTCCTCCGGTGTCACGGCGTCTATGCCTCTTATGCTGATCTTTTCTATCGGGATCAGCTTGCCGAAGGCCAGGGCCGCCAGGATCACTATCTTGCGGGCGGAGTCGAAGCCTCCGACGTCGGCCGACGGGTCCCTCTCGGCGTAGCCGAGCTCGCGAGCCTCGTCCAGCGCGTCGGCGTAAGGGACGCCCTCCTCCATCCTCGAGAGGACGAAGTTGGTCGTTCCGTTCAGAATGCCCCTTACGGATTCGATCCGGTTGGAGGCCAGGTCGTCGGTCATGGGACGTATGATGGGTATGCCTCCGCCGACGCTCGCCTCGAACAGGTATCGGACGCCGCGCCTGCGGGCGGCGGCCAGCAGGACGTCGCCGCGGTCGGCCACGACCGCCTTGTTGGAGGTGACGACGCTCTTCCCGCACTCGATGGCGGCCGCGGTGTATTCTGCGGCCGGATGCACTCCGCCCATGGCCTCGACGACCACGGAGACGTCGGGGTCGGACAGGATGACGCCTATATCGTGCACCACCAGCCCCGCGTAGGGCGTGCCGGGGAACTCCCGCTGGTCAAGTATGTATTTTATCCGGATGCCGGTCCCGAGTCTTTCGGCGATGTGCCCGCCGTTTGCCTCCAGCACCCCGGCAACTCCGCCGCCTATAACTCCGAAACCCAAGATCGCGATGTCGATCATGAAAACCGTCCTTCCGCGGCGCCGCGCGCCGGCAAGTCTAAAAACCGTATAGTCCTGTAACAGAACAAGTGATTAAAGTATTAACAGAATAAATGACTAATGTAGTAACACAATAACTGACTAAAGTAGCAACAGGATAACTGACTGATGCAGCAACAGGATAACCGATTAATGTAGCAACAGGATAAATGACTAATGTAACAACAGGATAGATGACTGGCGTCCAAATAACGTACTATATGATATCACAAAAACGCGGAAAAGGCAAACAAAACAGCGGCGGCGATGAACATCGCCGGGCAAGGCCGCCCTTTCCGGAGACGTCGGCCATGACGAGGCAGAGATGGTCGCTGTCGGTCATGAAGAAGTCGAAGAAGTCGCCGCCGCCCTCCTCGGTGTCGATGGACGAGAAGTAGGAGCGGTACTCATCGGGGTCCGTCTCGATCTTCTGTCTCTGTTCCGGCGTGAGGGAGCGGTATATGGTCATGACCTCGTCGGCAGGGGCCATCGAGTCGGTCCCGTGCTTCGCGGACATCTGCGCGTGGCTGGCGATCTCGTACGCGTGCCTCACGTACTGACGGGTCATCGTGGATACGTATACGGCAAGACCGATGATGAGCGCGCTGGCGCCCAGCAGCAGGCAGACCAGGACCATCGTCCGGACGGTCCTTCTTGTCATGGATTTCTTGCTTTTTATCATTTCAAGCTTCCGTACATCTATTATACCATCGATCTGCGTTTTGCACAAGTTAATGAACGGGCCACAAAACACTTGAACACGGGCCCGAAATATGTTATTATTATGGCGTCCGGCGGCGTCCCGGCGGACGAAATCATCATCCGGAGAGTGCCATGTCATCGGCAATTGGAGCCAAACGCAACGTAAAGATCTTCGTTCTTTACCTGCTCGAGAACATAAACTATCCGCTGGAGCTCTGCACGATCAGCGACATAGTCATGCAGACGGACTACGTCCTTTTTCTGGACTTTGCCGAGTGCTTCAACGAAATGACTGACGCCGGACTCATAGAGTCGGTCGAGTCCGAAGGCCGGACGCTCTACTACATCTCGGAGCAGGGCCGGACGGTGGCCGGCAGCCTCAGTTCCGAGGTCCTGCCGTCGATGCTTGACAAGGCGCTCGGAGCGGCGCTAAGATACCTTGATTTTTCCCGCAGAGGCGTCGAGCCTTACAGCGAGATCATAAACGTCGACCGGACGACCGGCGAGTGCGACGTCCGCTGCGTCCTCACGGAAAAGAAAAAGGTCATCTTCGAGGCCGTCCTGCACGCGGACAGCGCGGACCGCGCCCGGAGGATGAAGGAGAACTTCGACAGCAGGCCCGAGGTGGTCTACCGCGGTTACACGGCCCTTCTGGCCGGAAATGTAAACTATCTCTTCGACGAGCCGGGCCCGGCCTGAGCGGCCGTCATCATAAAACACGCCCGGAAAATCACGTTTCCGGGCGTGCTTTTTGACCGGGACCGTCTGGCAGCCCCGTTTTGTCCCCGGCCTACACGCAGGCGCGAGGCCGGACGGACCGGTCGTTAGCGGGCGTTTCTTCTCTTCTCGAAGCAGGCGCTGCAGTAAACAGGCTTGTCCTTGGAAGGCTCAAAGGGAAGAATGGCTTCGCCGCCGCATTCGCTGCAGACCGCCACGTAGGTCTGTCTGGGAGGCTTGTTCGCGTTCTTCTTGGCATCGCGGCACGCTTTGCATCTCTTCGGCTTGTTGGTGTAGCCCTTCTCGGCATAGAAGGCCTGCTCGCCGGCGGTGAATACAAATTCGTTTCCGCACTCAACGCATACCAAAGTCTCATCCTGGAATTCAACGGGAGCGGCTTCGGTTTCGGTCTCTTCGACTTTGACTTCGTCTTCGTACATGTTCTACCTCTGTAAAAAATGGAAAAGTATAGTTGCCCCTTACCGGAATTGCACCGGTACCTTTGAAGAAAATCAACGCTCTGGTAATTAAGCTAGCCGGGCATATGGAATCTATGACAGCAGCCTGCGCAGCTTCTGACGGACGCGGCACAAGGCGTTGTTGACGGATTTGACGGATCTTCCGGACGCGGCCGCGATCTCGGCGCAGCTCATTCCGGAGTAGTGCGACCACCATACGGTGTTCTCGAACGGCGACAGCGCGCCGCGGATCCTGGCGCGGAGCTCGGCGGCGGACTCCTCGGCGATGTAGCTCCCCGCGGGATCGTCTCCGAGGCCGGCCGGCAGCGTGTCCTCGAGCGGCACGGTGCTGAGCCGGGCGCCCCTGGCGATGCGCCTGAGGGCGTCCCTTACGCCGTTGGCGACGCAGGTCTTTGCGTAAAGGCCGAAGCCTGTGTCCCCGTACAGCGGGTCGAAGGTCTTCACCGCTCTGTGGAAGGAAAGGAGGGCCTCCTGGGAGATCTCCTCCACGTCCTCTTTGGAGAGCCTGCCGCGGTACGGCGCAACGGAGGCCTCGAGGAGCGGAGAATACATGGACGCGAGATCCCCGAAGGCGGCTTCGTCGCCCTGCGACGCCGAGAGGATGAGGGAGCGGAGCGCGGGAACGCTCCCGGCTGCTGCGCCTTCCCGTTCTTTTTCTTCTGCTGGTCGCCTGCGGCTGCTCACTTCTATCTCCGGACGGTCGCGCCTTACGCGGCGGACCACAAGTTGACCGAGGACACTCGGGGTAGGGTAAGTATAACACACCGTTTGTCAAAAGTCAATATAAATACTTCAGTTTTTTTTCAAAAATTTTCAGATATTGTTCATCCAAAAATCAGAAACCCCGGGCCGGTGGCCGCGGCGGCTCCGGGCGGGAGGGTCTGCGTTCCGATCTCCCTCCGGCGCCGGCGGGGGCCGATCTGCCTGCCCGGCCCGAAGACAGGGATTACCGGCGGACCGGCCGCCTGCGCTCCGCCCGGCCGCGGGATCGCCTCCCGGCCGCGGGATCTCCGCCCGGCCGCGGAATCTCCTCCCGGCCGCGGAATCTCCTCCCGGCCGTTTGCACAGAAATTCGTGCCGAAATCTGTCGCAACTGCACAAAAAGTCCCTGCTTTTTTTCTTGCGTCACTTGTTTTCTTCTTCCCGGCATAGTATAATAGTGTCAACGCCGCCGCCACGTGAAGCGGCGCGTAATGAAAGACATCTTTTTTACCGGAGGTAGTACAGTATGGCAAAAATCAAAGTCGGAGTCTTCGGCGGAGGCCGCGGCTACAGCATGATCAGGCAGCTGCTCAACAATCCCGACGCCGAACTCGTCGCCGTCTGCGACAAGTACAAACCCCTTCTTGACAGGGTCCGGGCCAAGGCCGACGAACTCGGTGTCAAGATCGCCCTCTACGAGAAGTTCGATGACTTCTTCCAGCACGACATGGACGCCGTGGTCATGGCCAACTACGCCAACGAGCACGCCAAATTCGCCATTCCGCTGCTCGAGAGCGGCCGCCACATCCTGAGCGAGGTCCTCACCTGCGCCACTCCCGACGAGGCCGTAAGGCTGGTCGAGACCGTGGAGAAGAGCGGCAAGGTCTACTCTTACGCCGAGAACTACTGCCACACCCCCG
>JAEEGH010005775.1_pt1 | contig 30807 bp, 29 predicted proteins | sample 9134181 | NCBI WGS metagenome assembly JAEEGH01 (sample SAMN16246544, study PRJNA631951) | gut metagenome | biome: gut microbiome; feature: rumen; material: DP-attached | host: Bos | place: Iran: Karaj | collected 2018-10
CGCGAGGAACGTGAGGCTGAAAAGCGCCACTATGAAGAGGTAAAGAAAGCAAGGGGGCTTACTTAGTGCCGTTTGCCGCCGTAGTTCATTCTGAAGCCAGCCATGCAGAAGGCTATGCCGAACACCCATGACCACAAAAAGAACCGTGCACAGAGAGCATTATCAATCTTGAACGTGAGGACCGTCCCCACGATACAGCCACCAAGCAGTATTCCTGACACAAGGCAAATATAGTCTCTCAGTTTCATTAGTGAATCGTTCTTAATCCGCTGCAAAGATAATAAAAAAATGGCAAACCAGGTAACTTTTCAGATAAAAATTGAGACACTCGGTGCGGAAAACGTGAAAAACGTCACGATGGACGCCGAGGAACTGGGCCGTGTTGTGAAAGAAGTGACCGATGAGCAGGAGAAACTAAACACGAAACTGCTTGACATCAACCAGGCACAACAGGCCATCCAGAATGTCACCTCAGGTATCAGTCAGATAGCCTCTGAGGTGTCGAAATATACGGCTGCCTATTCCGTCCAGGAAACAGCCGAAAGAAAGGTTGCCCAAGTGATGCGTAACACGATGGATGCCACAGAGGCAGAAATCGAAAGCATCAGGAAACTTTGTGCGGTCCAGCAGGAACTTGGTGTCATCGGCGACGAGGTGCAGATGGCAGGAGCTCAGGAACTTGCAACCTACCTGGAGAAGAAGTCCAGTCTCGAGAAACTGATTCCTGTAATGAATGATATGCTTGCCCAGCAGTACGGACTGGAGGCAAGCCAGGAGAGTGCTGCCACTATTGCCACTATGCTTGGCAAGGTGATGGAGGGGCAGACTCAGGCTCTGAGCCGATACGGCTACTCTTTCGACGAGACCCAGGAGAAAATACTTAAGTTCGGTACTGAGGAAGAGCGTGCCGCCGTTTTGGCGGAAGTCGTAAGCCAGAGTGTGGGCGGTATGAACGCTGCACTGGCGCAGACGGATGCAGGAAAAGCCAAGAAGGTTGCCGATACGGTTGACGACATCAAAGAGGTAGTAGGTGCCTGTATGGTACGCTTGCAGCCGTTTATATCGACTATAGACGAAATCGGCATGAGCGTACAGGGCATTATGAGCGTCTATCAAGGTGTAAGGGGTTTGACCGTCGGCATTACTTCGCTTACAATTGTACAGCGGGGCTGGAATACGGTAACTGTCACATCTACCGCCGTCGTGCGTACCCTTACCACCGTTATGCGAGGTGGCACGGTAGCGGCTACAACTCTGAGAGTAGCCATCCGAGGGCTTATGATTGCTACCGGTGTAGGTGCAGCCATAACGGTGCTGACTATGGCCATCGAGGCATTTGCGTCATCAAGTGACAAGGCCACGACAGCATCAGAGGATTTTTCCAAGGCACAAAACGATGAGACGGCTCTGCTCCAGCAGACACGGGCAGCCCTCGAAATCAACATAGCAAAACTAAAGGACTTCCACGGATCCAAAGAGCAAGAAAAGAAGATCGTGGAGGAAATGAACAATACCTACGGCGAGACAATGGGGTATTTCTCCAGTGTTGCCGAATGGTATAACGCACTAATCAAGAATAGTGATGCCTATTGCCGCCAGATGGTCATTGAGGCCCGCACAAGGATGCTGGCTAACCAGATAGCGGAAAAGGAACAAAATATACACAACCTCAAGTACGATGAAACAGGCAAGGCCCGCCAATATAGTACGAAAAGGGAATATAAGCAGGAAGAGGTCAGCATCCAATCATACCACATGGGGATGCAGGGCGGTACTCGACCAACGAGTATAGAAATTCCTGGTACGAGTGATCTGGATAAGGCAACGGCAAAAGTAAAAGAAGAGCGCGATGCCGTGAAAAGTCTGCAAAAGCAGCTACGCGATCTTTTCAAAGAGTCCGCATCAATCAAAATGCCAATAATCGGCTCGGCAATTCGCCCGACGGGCGGAACCGGAGGAAAAGGCGGCTCCACTTCCGCGAGCGGTGATGACCAAAAGACACCGGCTGCCGAAGGTAGCATTAACAGATACAAGGAACTACTGGCAGATCTCCGCAAGCAGATTGAGGAAACCGGGGATGCTGACCTGGCCACTAATTTACAGAAACAGTATGAAACCCTTGAAGCAGAGTTCAAGGCCCATAAGATAAAGATTGGGCTTGAAAAGCCGGAGTCCCAAGAGACCAAGACCTATATGGACTCTCTCAGGGAGCAGCTGGCGGCAGCCCAAAAGAAACTCGACAATGCCACCACCGTAGAGGCAAGAGTGGAGGCTGTTACGGAAATCGGCAAGATACAGGCCGAGATAGATGAAGCAACACATGGTAAGGTGACTATCCAAGCTGTGACGGAAACGAGTTTTGTTGCTCAGGGCAGTGATGCCGACAAACGCCAAAGTGCACAGAATGCTCGGGCAAATGCCAGCCGCATACAGCAGGATTTCGAGATAGGTCTTATAGGCAAGGAACAGGCTGAGGCAGGTATTGCCGATATTAACAGTAAACTCAAAGGATTAGGCCTTAAGCCCATAGAAATCGAGTTCAAAACCAAGGGTGAAGAGAAAGCCGGCAAGGCATTAACTAAAGCCTATGGGAATATCAAGAACATAGGTAACAGCATCAAGTCCTTTACCCAGACGCTCAAGGGGAATGGCGATGCCTGGGATATCGTTACGGGAGCTATTGACGCGGCCATGCAGATGTATGCAAGCATATCGCAGATTATTGAGGCGGTAACAGCCACGAGCACAGCGGCCACGGCTACAGAGGTGAGCAACAGTGCGCAGAAAAGTGAGGCTAACACTACGGAAGCAACAACAAGCGTAATGGCTGCTGCCGGTGAGACATTCAAAGCACATTCAAGTATTCCCTTTGCTGGTATTGCAATAGCTGCTGCTGCCGTTGCTGCCATGATAGCCATGATGATGAGCCTGCCGAAGTTCGCAGACGGTGCAGTAGCCTTTGGCCCTACGCTTGGCCTTTTCGGTGAATATGCCAATGCTTCAACGAACCCTGAGATTGTCGCTCCACTTGACAGGTTGCGCAGTATCTTAGGTGTTGACGGCGGTTCTGGAGAAAAGGTTAAGATCCAGCTTAAGGTCAGGGGCCGTGACCTCGTAGGCGTGTCAAACAAGCGAACCAGATTATTGAGACGGTCATGATGTACGATATATATACAGGGGACTTTGTAAGCCGTGACGATATACGGTGGACGGTGACCATCCTGAAGGATTTGGAGGTCGCCCCTGAATCCGTTGGGATGCTTGACTTCTCTGGAGAGGAACCGCTTATTATCGAGTGGGCAGAGACTTCAAAGGAGGATGTGATCTGCGGCAGCACGGCTACATTAAAGATCATCAGCCCGGGAGATCGCACCTACTCAGATCTGTACACTATCAAGGCGGGATATATCGGCATTCGGATTGAGCGTGAAGGCTTGTTATATTGGACGGGAACGCTTGATCCTGAGTTCTATGAGGAACCCTATACGGATAATGAGGATTATGAAGTGGAACTTACCTTCAGCGACTTTGGTATTTTTGAACGCTTACAATATAATCTTGTCGGCATGCAGACTCTGTGGGCTATTCTTTCAGACGCTCTGGGAAGAGCCCGGATCATTGAGCCGGTGGATCAGCATTGGATCAGTATACAGATCACGCCCAACAGCGGCAATATGACCCTTGGGGACTTGTCTGTACGGAGTGAGAATTTTACCGATGAAGACGGGGAGGTTAGCAATATGAAAGAGGTTATTGAAGGCATTATGCAACCCCTTGGGCTACGTATTGTGCAACGTAATGGCAAGGTCTACGTATATGATCTCAATGGTATCTTCCAAGGCTCTGAGACGGAAAAGATTGAATGGCATGACGATGACCAGGTTATGGGTGTTGATAAAGTGGCCAATAATGCCAAGATAACATTCTCACCATACGCATCCTCTGAGCTGTTGGACGGAAAGGTTGAATTTGGCGGCGAATACTCTGTTGAGGACGTAAACCTTGTGGCCGCCCCAGGAGCCGACTATTATTCTTATTACCCAGATTATAGCGATGAGCACAAACAGGGCAGCAACTGGGATTATAATCTTATCAATTTTACCATTTTTCTCAGCAGCAAAGGGAAAGGCCTTGCCACTGTCAGCAGCAGTGTCCGGTTTTTCCACATCCTGCCCGTCGTTGGCGGCCCGTCGGAATGTGACGGTATCGCCTGGGGATTTTATTCCGGCGGGCACGGTCCCATTGACGAATATCACCATTGGCCGAAGCAGATTCTTAATCCGATCGGGAAAATTGCCAATCACGAGGTCATGCGCACTAACCGCATATATCTGCCGCGACTATCAACAGAGGCGATGAACAACTACCGTGTTCGCCTGACTCTGGAAATGCTGCTTGATCCTCGTTACAATCCCTTTTCGTCAGCAGGTGAAGGCAACGAGGAAGACAATTATAATGATGCAAAGGTGTGGACAGGCTGGGCTTTTGTCCCCTTTTCCGCCACTACCTATGATGAGCATAATAATCCCCTGTGCCATTATACCAACCGTGCTACGGCCAGGAATGCAGCCCCTGGATATCTTGGCTATGTCACAGGCAGTTGGGAGCCGGGGGCTGGTCAGTTCGGGGATGCCTTTCTCGAATATTATAATGCCGATGACCTTGAAGAGGACACGGGAATATTTGGTTGGAAGGCAAACCGTCACTGTATCGGCAGGCCTGATCACAGTTCCCGTGCAGGAAACGGATATGTGAGTATAAACCAATTATTTGGATTCGGGCGCCCCATAATCTACGACAGTTTCAAGCAGATGGATGACGGGGAATACATGCCTTACCCTCCGGATGGCGGCTATCTCGAGGTTTCCGTGTATGCCGGTGTGAACTGCTACGACTATGGGGAGGACACGGGATTCGATACTACCCAGCAGTGGGACAAAAAAGATCTGTACAGTAAAATGAGATGGCTTCTCTACAAAGCACCGAAAGTTGAACTTGTGAGGAACAACCTGAAATTCGAGTCTGAGGAAGTTGAGGATATGGAATACACTGGCTATATCAATAAGGATGCCAAAGACGAAATATCCATAGATACAATCTGCGGAACAATAGCGAAATCTGCACCGACGGCACGGGGCACGTACTTCCGCACTTCAGACCGTGCCCAGATTACAGAACTGACACGTGAGGGCCGCACAAACCAAGTAGAAAAACTGTTGATAGGCACTCTTTACAGTCAGTTCGCGGATCGTCATACGAGGCTCAGCGGTACGGCTTTCCTTCTTGACGGTGACCTGAAGCTCTATGTAGATGGCGTACAAGGGCAGAAGAAATTCCTTATGCTGTCTGATGTCCAGGATATCGACGCGGGAACCAGTGAAACTGTCATCGTTGAATTGAGCCCGGACGAATATGAGAGCATAGAATATAAAGACGCAGTAGGACAATGAAACATTACATATCAAACGAAAAGGGACTAAGCCCTATACCGCGCTCAAAGAGACGTGGTGGGGCCGGGGGAGCTGGGGGAAGCAGCACAACTGTATTCCAGATGGGCGAAGGCATGTTCCTTTCCCGCCTTTACAGGGATATCGCAGCTGGTCAGATTACGTTTGAGCAGGGTTTAAAGTCCCTTGCGGCTATATATCTGGGAATGTACGAATATGGCCTAAAGGGTGGCAAACTCACCCCAGAGGGCCGAGCCGAGCTTGAAAGCCTCTGGGTACGTTCCTTTGCCAGGATCGGTGACGGTACAAGCCATCAGGACGAAGAAGGAAGGGATGTGCCAGCCTTGCAGGTTAAAGGGGACTCCACATTTACAGGTAGCCTTTCTTCTCCTGATTATTCAAGCGGTTTTCTTGGAGGAAACGGCTGGTGCATCAAGCGGACAGAGTATGTCAATGCCGCAGGTGTCACGGAATACAAGTACACGCTCGAGGTTGACAATGCGATATTCCGCAATACGATTCGCGTCTATGAAATGATTGTCTCGCAGCTTCTTGGCGAGAATGACAACCGTGTGTTCTCTGGCTGTATGGAGGTTGACCACTACGATCCGGAGACTGGTAAATTATGGTTGAAGACCGGTGAAGGGAAACTATACAATACGTTCCGGCCTGGTGACTTGGTTGAAGTGCAGCAGTTTAACGGCCTGCCTGACACGACCAACGATTACTACGTAACCAAGGCTTACGAGTTCCGTATTAGGGAAGTCGGGCTCGGTAATCTTGCTGACGGCGAAAACCGTAAGGACTGGGTTTCGATAGAGAACTTTGCCTCACAGGTTGAAGGCCTCACCCCCGAGACCGCTTTCAAGGCAGGAGATACCATCGTCCGTATGGACTCCGATACAGACCCGAACAGAAAGGGCGTTGTCACCATTATGACGGTTGGCGAGAACACGCCGTATATAGACATTCTCTATGGGCAGAAGACGGACCCGGCACACGCCCTGAAGGGGCGTATAGGTAATCTGGAGGGCATCCGTACAGACGATTTCGGGAACTTGAAAGGCTTTGGTGTCTATACTAATAACTTCTACGGCACGGGCGAGATGCACGACTCACAGACTGGCGAGCGTTATACGGCCCGAGTCAGTGCCATGAAGTCCATGCTCACCTCCATGTATAAGGAGACAACTTTCGACATCAGTGAGGAAGACAACCTCATCGCCAACGGATTCTTTGAAAACGGGATGGACAAGTGGGCAGCCCGGAATATTGACGGCAGCACCCCTGAGACGCAGGGCATGTCTGATATCCTTGGCAGTGATGGTACCCCCATTCTGATCAACGGTCAGCTGGTGACAGTAAAGAATGTGCAGCAGGCAGCGGTCATTGAATATGACTCATTGCCAATGCTTAAGCTGAATGGCATGGGTGTTGCCCAAAACTTTTCAGACATGGGCGAGGTAACCACTCACAAGGAACTGACAAGCAGCGCGGGCAGTACGACACAGGATGTTAATGACACGCTCTATATGGGTGTTAGGATCCTTCCAATAACCACAGGCGAATTAAGGGTTTCATTTGTGAAGTCAGGTAAAACTACAGGCTGGAGCAAGATGCTCGATGCCTCACTGGAATGGATGCTTGTGCAGGAGCAGGATTCAACGCTCTCACCGTGGGATTTCTCTGGTAGTGGCCAGTTTGTCATCAGCTATAGCGGTGAGTGTCTTATCCGTTTTGTCGCACTCACCACTGATGCCGTGTCCAGTTCCCAGGTTGACTACAGGACCAGGATTACCCAGACTGCAAGGATCATCAAGGCTGAGGCGGATGCCACTTATTCAACACGTGCAATGCACTCAGAGCTTTCCCTGCAAGTTGGCAGAATCGCGACAGAGGTGACGAACAATAAGGATGCGAGTGATCGGGCCTTGGCAACCCTGAGCGGACGCATCGGCTCAATAGAGACGTGGGAGAATAGTACGGCGACGTGGATTACGCAGACGGACAGCACCATCAACCTGTGGGCAGCCCAATTTGATGCCAATGGAGATATCAAGAGATTCAGCGGCATCGAGACGGATATCGCCAATATTCGTACTACCGTCACCAGCAATTATAATGCGTCGGAGGCTGCTTTCACGGCACTCAAGAGCAGGACCACTGCCTTGGAGACTTGGGAGAATGGTACGGCGACGTGGATTACACAGACGGACTCACGTATGAACCTATGGGCTACGAGTTTCAACAACGACGGAAGCATCAAGGACCTGTCGCAGCTGAGGGTAGATGTGAATGGGCTTCTGGGCACTGTAGGCACCCTGGCAACTACGGAAGCCATGGAAGACTATATTGATCAGCTGGAGCATGATATCGACAGTGTGGAGACTGATGCCAATAACAACGCGTCGGCCATCCGGCAGATTAACAGCAGTATTAGGTTTATCGTGAACCAGTTTAATGATGACGGGTCTGTGAAAACCTCCAGCAAGATCGCCGTGGCCATTGACAACATCAAACAAGAAATCGTGAACAGCCTGGGAACCGTAGGCATCTATCTTGACGGGAATAATATGGGCATCAGGATGCAGGCAGACGATTTTTCACTTTGGGACTCTTCTGGGACGGAAAAACTCTTCGGGGTAGATTCCCAAGGTGTCCCGTATTTCAGAGGGAATTTCGATGGTGGCAATATCACCAATACTATAGGAGTAGGAAACGGTAATAAAAGGTTATATATCGAGCCAACCCAGACTGGCGCAAGGCTTGTAGGAAAGGACGGCAACACGGAAATGCTGTCACTTGGATTCTCATACTATAACGGAGATTGGGTGCCGAGACTATACCTGAGTACTCCTGCCCCCAGAGGATCTTATCAAGACAGTGTTTTTTGGGCTTTGACATGTGAAGATGTAGTGCAGGTTGTACTGGAGTCTGCCGGTACGACTGGAGCATACAAAACGCTTGAGCTTGTTGCTTCTGCAAGAGGCGGGTATTCGTCGCTGCATAGCTATTACTGGCCAAAGAAGAGCGACACAAGCATCTACAACTCTCTCAGTAACGGTACGCTGTACGTTGAAGGCGGATATGTCAAAGTTAAAGGTTATTGATTATGGAACTGAAGAAGATATATACGAAGCATTTCCCGAAGAAGGGGTATACGGCACTGACGGTCTGTCCGTACATCTTTGTTCGTGAGAACGAACGCAACCGATTCACGAAGAAGGTGGAACGTCACGAGACCACCCATGCGCTCCAGCAGATCGAGATGCTGGTTGTCGGCGTGGTGCTGGCGGTAACCCTTCTCTGCTGTGGCTACGGATGGTATTCTCTGATTCCGATACCGCTGTTCTTTGAGCTGTACTTTGCCGAGTGGCTTATCAAGATACCGTTCTGCAGGTTCGATACTGACAGGGCCTACATGAGCATCAGCACGGAACAGGAGGCTTATGGGCATCAAGATGACTCCATCTATAATAGCACACGCCGCCATTTCGCTTGGATAAAATATATATTCACTATAAAAAATTGAGATATGAAAAGGAATTTAAAGAAGTCTCTCCTTTATTTCGATGGGAAGACATTGACAGAGAACAAGAACGGCAAAGACACGCCAATCCTTATTTGTGATGTGTTGGCCAAAGCCATGTTTGAAGTTTCAACCTCAGTTGGGCTTTCGCCAGATGAGAAATATCAAGCATTCAAGATAAGCCGGCGCATTGTTGCTAACCCTGAGGCCGTAGATCTGGAATCTGCTGACGTTGTACTGATCCGCAAGATTATTACCCCGTCTTTCTCCGCAGGCATTTATGGCCAAATTGTCGATCTACTGGAGGATAATCAATAATTAACATAGTATTAACCCTTTAAAAATTTAGAAGTTATGAAAGAGGTATCAAATTATGGAAGAAAGACCTGGGAACCCGAGTTCGTGTGCCAAGGTGTAAGCATTAAGTTCACCCGCATTGTTGAGGCGAGCGGAGTTACAAAGGTCAATGGTGATATTACTGACGGGAATGGGCAGTATATGGGCCATGTTGAGGTGAATGACATTAATGGAAAATCGTATGTGGACATCCAGCGTATTGGCAATCTGAAGCGCAAAACACTTGTCGCCCTCTACGCCAAGATCCATGAATGTCTTGCCTTTATACTGAAAGAACAGATTGATGCGGAAGATGAAGGTAGTAACAATCAACAGGAATCATCTGAGGGTGCGGGCGAAGCTGCTACCGAAGAAGAGCCTGGATAGACAGGCTAATGACAGTGCTCGTACTTCACATTTTACCCCAGTTGCGATATGAATGATTTTACAATACAGAACATCATTAACAATTACATCGATACGCATATCGATGAGGTTGTAGGGCGGCTCCGGCTCCACATGAAGGATCCTGCCAATTTGGAGCTGGTGCCTTATGACCCAGCCCGTCACAGGGGGCTTCTCATGCTCTTCATTCACGAAGGAGTCCACAAGATTGTGGATGTGCAGCCAGAATCACTTCTGGAATCCATTCTGATTAGGGAGCAGGAAGTGATGGACCGTGCAAACGCCGCAGTCCAGGCGGCTGAAGACCTGACACAACTGGTAACCACCCAAGAGGATTCGCGAGCCTTGGCAGAAAGCCGCCGCCGTATTGCCGAAGAGGAACGCGCAGCTGCTGAACTGCTTCGTGCCGCTGAGGAAGGCCGCCGCGTCACGGCAGAGAATGGCCGACAGTCACAAGAGCAGACAAGGCAGGATCAAGAGACCGCACGCCAGACCGCTGAACAATCACGATCTTCGTGGTATAGCACTTTCCGATCTGCTGTCGAAAGATGGTATAGCAGTCCCAATGACGGCACTGGTATCAAGGAACGTTGGGAAACGTTCAAGAGCTCCGCAGACTCATGGGATAGCCTTAAGAGGGCGGCATGGGACACTTTCTTTGGGGCCACTCCTGACTCTGAGGGAGGTGTACGCAAACTGTGGAGCACATTCTATTCCAGTGCGGTGTCGTTATGGAACCAGTTGTCGCAGAATGCTTCGGCAGCCACCCAGACCGCCCTTGATGCCGCTGCCGTTGCCGAACAAAAAGGTAATACTGCGGAAAGTCAGGGCAATGCCGCCGAGATCCAGGGGAATGTTGCGGAGTCTAAGGGTAATACTGCTGAAGAGCAGGGAGAGATTGCAGAGGGGCGTGGTAATGCCGCGATGGCTCAGGGCAACATCGCCGAGCAGAAAGGGCAGACAGCCTTTAACCAGGCATCAGAGGCTGCTGCGGCAGAACAACAGCGCCAGGCGAACTATGCGACACTGATACAGAATATGCAGGCTCTCTACCAGCAGATGCTGATCCGGGCGAATCATCCTGCCCAGTTCGGTGCCGATGGCTACATCTATGAGTATGACCTGACAACAGAGCAATACGTCAAGACACAACACTTCTGGCAAAAACTTGAGCGTTTCCGTATCTCGAAAGAGTTTGCATCGATAGCTGCTATGGAAGCCTACGACCCTGCCGACCTCCCGCAAGGCGAGGAACCTCTTGAGATATTCGACTTTGTGCTGATTAAGTCAACCGTGGATGATCCCGACAACTCGAAGCTCTATTCCTACATGGGAGAGAATGAGGATAATGATCCTGACTTTGAGCGATGGCACTACCTGGGCGATTTCTCGGGTGCCATGGGATTCGAGGGCAAGACCCCACAGTTCTCCATCGGTACTGTGGTCCCTGGGGGTCCCGGTACCCAGCCTTCGGTGTCGATCACAGCCAATGGTACGGATGCCAACGGTAACCCGTGTTTCCTGCTTAATTTCTCGATCCCGCGTGGTGATCCTGGAAGGGGAATTGCAAGCCTCGAGCAAACCAGACGCTCTTCGGAATCAGAAGGTGAGAATATATGGAAAGCCATACTGACGGACGGGACAGAGAAAACCTTTGTGGTACTCAATGGCCAGCGTGGCCATCAGGGAAGAGCGTTGACCTACGATGATCTGACTGGAGCGCAGAAGATGGAACTGGCGGGGCTTGCACGTGATTACCGACTTGACTCTGAGCCGAAGACTACTACCATCGTCACAGGGGCCGTAACGCCCGTTTCGATGGTTTTGAAGGTCCCTGGATCCATTAGTCTGAGGAACAAAGTAAGACAGTTCATCAGGCCACACCTCTATCCCTCCACAGTGCCGCAGGATGTCATTTACCAGCCTGTTTCCGGCACATCGGCCGTGGTCAACCCGTCGGGTGAGATTTTCGCCCTCGAAGTTGGCGAAAGTGTGCTCTGGGTGGTTCCTGTGCAGAATACGGGTCTGTGGCGTCAGGTGAGTATCAATGTGAGGGGCCCACGCATACGCCTGACAAGTTCAGGAAAGATGCGCAGGAATAATAGTAGAATACGAATTGTATAACGTTTAAACAGTATTAATATGGCATTTACAGAATCAGAAGAAAACACTTTGCGGCAGATGATGACCGCATACAGTGAAGGTGAGCAGATTGATGATCTGCCACAGAGTGACAGCGACATGAACGGCAAACTGATCGAGGTGCTCAACACCACGACGGGACAGAGCGAGATGATGCCGCTTAAAGAGGTTATTGAGATGTCAACCACCCCATATTTTGAGAGAGTCTGGAATATGTCGCTAAGCACGCCCAAGGCAGCATCATGGGGCGGCAGCCTGTCGATGGGGCAGAACCTGCCGACCATCCTGAGGCTGGGTTGTTATATCGTGAGGAACCACCACGGGCGGCGTAAGTTAAACCCGTCAAACCACTATCAGTTCGAGGACGGCACTGTAGCCAGCCTTGACGGCTCGATGGGACATTATCAGTGGGGTTGGGGCGTAAAATGGTACTATTCAAGATGCGTCGCAGGCGGGCTGAGACATGAGGCCATTGGACTCAGGCCTATTCCCGGATATGAGAACTATGTCATTCCCGTGGGGTCGCTTTCGGCTCACGGCTTTGCCTCCCTGGACCGTGAAACCCAGACCCTCGTCAGTTATGTCAACAATGCCGCGAGATATCGTGGAGGTGACAACACGGACGGCTGGGACGGCACATACAGGACGCTTTGCGGCAAGGCTGTTACCAACATGACCTGTGAGGCAATGCGCGCGGCAGCCAGGAAGAACGGCAAGGGATGGATGTGCGGCTCCATGCGTCATGCGGCAGCCGTCAAGATTCTCTTTGAAGTAATATTTGGAACCACGAATATCCAGGATGATTTTAATCCTGCGCGTGACAGTGACGGTCTCTATCAGGGCGGGCTTGGGGCCGGTGTATCAACGTGGGATGGTAACTGGAATACTTATAACGGCTATCGTCCTTTCCTGCCTACGAGTGTTGGTATTGAACTTGGCGACAGCTGTGGTGTCGTAAATTACGAGGTGAAGGATGCTAACGGCGATACCGTCTATACAGCTCCCGTGCCCGTGTTCTTCGGCCTGAAGAATGCCTTTGCCTATCTTTGGCGTCATCAGGATGATGAGTTTGCCAAAGCAAACGCAGACGGCTCAATGACCCATCTTGTCGCTCCATCAATTTACGGGACATGGACTATCGGCGACGAGACAGGAATGGTTTCATTCTCGACAATGCCGGCTGGCAGCGGATATATAAAGACGCTTTCATACGACCATCTGGAGATGTTTCCGACAGAATTTGGCGCGACAGCTTCAACTTGGCAATGTGATTACGGATGGAATACCAGTGGTGCTACTTCTGGCTTCCGGCTGGTGCTTCGTGGTTGTAATGCGAGCCACGGGGCCGATGCGGGGTCTGGTGGTGTCAGCGTGCGCTATGCCGTCACGCTCTCCGATGTGAACATCGGGTCGCCTCTCTGCGAAGCAGAAGAGGAGTGGCCAATAGAGCCAATGTATGCAGCAGTGGCCTAAAGGGGACAAAAGTGGCCTTTGGTGGTCATGGGAAACAAAAGAACCCGTGGCCGTCAGGCCACCCCCTTAGAATAACCGCGAAGCGGTTTTTTTATATGGCGATCTTTGACTTTTTTCCATATTTTATCTAATAATCGGTAGAAATTCAGTACCTTTGCACCCTGATAAGGCTGCCGTGCCTCTGATTCGGTGTTCTGGCTTCCGGCTGGTGCTTCGTGGTTGTAATGCGAACAACGGGGCCAATGCGGGGTCTGGTGATGTCAACGTGAACAATGCCGTCACGAACTCCAATGTGAACATCGGGTCGCCTCTCAACTTTTCAATGGTATGAGGCGCGGGGCCTCGCCCCATGGCGAAAAACAAACTCAGGTGGAGGTTTTAGTAGATTGGCATTGGCCAAGCCGAAAATTCCGAAGCCAAACAAAAAAGCAGACCAAGACACTGCACATGACACCGATTAGACACCGAAATGAAACGAAGAGGTTTTATCTCGCCTCGGATTGAGACGAAAGAGAACTTTGAAGCAGCCTTCGAAGGTTTTGCGGACGGCAAGCATAAACGTGCGGCCGTCCGTAAATTTGAAGCCGAACTTGATGCTAACCTTGACAGGCTATTGAAGGCTTATGCGTCAGGAACCTGGATTTCCTCTGAGTACACAGACGACATCATCCATGAGCACAAGACGAGAACCATCAGCAAAGTCCCTGTTGATGACCATGTAATCCAGTGGGCCGCCTGTATGCACGTGGAGCCACTTCTTTGCGGCACATACATCCGGCGTAGTTGCTCATGCGTCAAGGGACGTGGCACCCACGACTTCATGAAATTGCTGAGTAATGATCTTGGAAGCAACTATCTTGGTACTTATTATTTTGTCCAGCTTGATGCGCACCATTATTTCCAGCATATTTCCCACCAGTTGATGAAGGATCGCATCAGGACAAAGATTAAAGACCCTAAACTGCTGGCGTTTCTGGATGAGTTTATAGGCAGTTACTACCAAGGGTTGCCCCTTGGTGTCAAACTATCCCAGATTCTTGCAAATTTCTTTCTGTCCAAGTTCGATCATGAGGTGACTCATATATTCAACATAGCCAAGGATTCTGAGAAGATGGCCTATTGGCGTAGCCGGTATGTGACCGACTGTTTCCTGACGTGTAGGACAGAGGCACAAGCCGCAGAACTGGCTAAAGGGGTGGAATATCTTAATCGGAAATTCGACAGGTATGTTGCAGAAGGCCTTAATGACCGCTACCAGAGATTTGCCGACAATATGGTGACTGAGCACGAGGATAAATGCTTTCTACACCTTGTAACCGAAATACAGATTATGATACTGGCTCGTGACTATTACATCGAGGTTAATAAAAACTGGAACGTCAGGCCTGTCTATGATGGCGGTATCGATGTTTGTGGCTATGTCTTCTTTCACGATACCCTACAACTCAGGAAACGCAACAAGCAAGCCCTGTGCAGGGAAGTGGCCAAGTGCAAGAAAAAGGGACTCAGCCCAGAAGAAACACGTCTGAAATGTGCAAGCCGTATCGGCTTTGCCTCACATGCTGACACTAATAATTTATTACGTAAATTAGATATTAATATGGAGAAAAGACTTGGAACGGTCATTAAGAACCGTAAGGTGAACATTCCCTTTAAGGGGATGCGCTACGATCAGAAACGCACGTTTTCTGAAATCGTATGCAAAGACGGGCAGGACGAAACGCCCTACAAGATTCTGCTGGTGGACTTCATCGAGGATGATAGCACCATCGAGAAGGAAACAGTGTTAGTGCAAGTTCCAGACGGTAACGGCGGAACAAAGACGGAACAGCAGACACGCCCAAAGAAACGCCTCGCCATCCGCTACAAGCGAATCGTCAAGACAACTACGGTCATCAATGACGAAGGTGAGGAAGTGGAGAATTACGAGTTTGAGCCGGAGATTGACAAGAAGACTGGCCAGCCGACAGGCAGGGACGCAGAATGGTACTCTTATTCCGGTAGCTCGGTACTGCTCGATCAGGCAGGCAACGACTTTTCAAAAGAAGATTTGCCATGTCCTACGGTAATAACGGAATACACCAACAAACAAGGGAAGAAATTCCTAAAATTCACTTAAGAAATGGAGAAAACAATTAATCGAGTTGTCTATACAGAACGCAAAACTTATGAGAAGTATGATAGGAATCATGTGATTGCCTACCTTAATGAAGAAATCATCCCTGAATATGTTCCAGAGGTTATTGAGGGACAGCCACAGCCAGAGCCCACTACTGGCTATGCCTATGAAGGCCCGATGAAGGATGGCGGAACATTGATAGAGGTTGTCAATACAGATCGTGGCAGTCTTGTAAACGGTATCATCAGAACCCAATATAGCCAGTCAGAAGAGGACGCAATCAAAACACATCGGCTGTTGGTAATAGGAAGGGAAATCTCAGATACAGACAAAAAGGCTGAGTATAAACAAGAATGGAATACCTTTAAAGATGTGCGCTCGACGGCTATCTCATACGTGGATCGCTGGCTCTCTCAATAACCTGACATAGGGCGAAAATAGCCCCCTGCCGGATTAATAGTCATCTCACCTACATATTAATACCTAAATGCGATCAAACGCACGACAGGGGGCCAAGACCCTCGTCGCGTTTGATCGCTTGTTTTTAGAAATGTAGGTGAGATGGGTGCAAAGGTACGAAAAATTTTGGATATGAAGGTAATTGAAGCATTAAAATTTAACTCTGGGCTATTAAAAAACTTGCAAATCGTCGGCATCAGGCTCGATGATGCACAATATATTGCCCTTTATGATGAATTTGTCAAGATGCAGACCGAAGGATCCAAAGTGTCTTATATTGTGGCGCTGCTTGCCAATAAATATGGCATCAGTGAGCGCAAAGTTTACAGCCTTATCAAAAAGTTTGGAAGTGACTGCAAACTATTTGCAGCAGGATAGCCCAGAAATGCCCCGTATCGTACAGAAAGTTTGCTACCTTTGCAGTATCAGCAAACAAAAAAAACAATGGCACAGAACAAGTATTATCAGATTTTGGCTGACATTCTTGCCAAGGGTAAGATGCAGCACAACAAAAAGGGGAATATCAAGTACCTGTTGAACGAGCAACTAAGCCTTACACCGGCTGATCTGCTCGACATCTTTGAAAGTCACGGCATTGCCCGTAAGAAACTCAAAAACGAGCTCCAACTGTTTATGCAAGGTGAGCGCCAGGTGGAAAAGTATCGAGACGTTGGCATTAACTGGTGGGATTATTGCGGCTCAATCCTGGTTAACAGTTATCCTACTTATTTTGAGAAGTTGCCAAAACTGATCGATAAGATTAACTATGAGAAGCGAAACAGTAAGAACTATGTGCTTTTCCTCGGTGAGACTGGTGCAGAAAGTAACCAAGCTCCTTGCCTAAGCCTTGTACAGTTCCAGATTGATGACGGCGAACTGGTTTTGTCGGCATACCAAAGAAGTAGTGATGCCAATTTAGGATTGCCAGCAGACATTTATCATTTGTATCTGATGGCTCGACAGATTGATTTACCGCTAAAGTCGATAACTCTCAACCTCGGAAATGTACACATCTACGAGAATAACATTGGCCGAACTCAGCAGTTACTCAACGGCGAAGACGTCAAGTTTGAACTGAACGTGTAAAATGAGACGGCCAATGATCTTAAATGCTTTCAGATGCATTTTACACCTTCATGAGAGGGAAACCGTCTCACGGCAACTCCATAATAAGTAATTTTCTGGGTACAAAGTTACTCAAAATATACAAGAAAACGCCTCAAAATAAGTTAATATTTCGAGGCGTTTTAGTTAATGTTTAAACGACGTTCAAATGAGAGACTGAGAGGACTTTTCGTTTTGCGGAAAAGTACATTTCGTTCCAAAACTCGCGAACATTTCGTTTTGCGGATTATAAAAGTTAGAATAATCAACTTTAGCATACACTAATTCTGGATTCTGAGATATATCCGATAAAGCATTCTCTAATTCTGAAAAATAGTTAGTAATAAAAATAAAGTTTTCATCACCTGATACTATTGCGCCATCATCAGCATCTGGATATTTAAAAGAAAAATTGAAACCATTTGGCGTTGAAAACCACAAAGGTTCTTTATCATAGTACCAATCTTCTTCTATCAAGAAGCCATCCCCTTCCACGTTTACTCGATTCTTACCCACCTTAACTTGATCTGTTAAGATGTAAAGACCTTGATACTCACCATTTAAATATAAATTGACATGCTGATAGTTGACTGTGTACTGAAGTCCCACAGCTTTGGAAACTTCGCACATAAATGGTAAGCGCAAGAAAGATTTATCGTTATATTCTGCCAATAATACCCAATCTTTATTTTCAGGGAATCCAAAAGGTGATTCTTTTGAAGTGAACTTAATGCGATAAGGCTTTTTGGGATAACTCCTCCAAGCTTCATTACCTCGTCCCCGTATTTTTCCATCGGACACCATTGTTGTATCAAAATAGTTTTCTCCTATCCTAACTTTGCAATTCAGCCATACATCTTTTGACTCTATAGGGGCATTATATGCTACCGAAACTTCAACAACAGGAACACCGTTGGATAAATATTTTCCACCGTAATTATCGCAAGAAACCACCATAAAGACAGTTATTGCACTAGACAAAACAAGCAACACATTAAGACAATACTGGGAGATTCTCATCTTCATGATTATTTTGAGAAAATGCAAGCAAATCTTCATATTCACCAAATGACTGTTGAGTGTCTTTTTTATCTTCATTTAATATGCTCTCTGCATACAATAGTTTCTCCTCCGTTTTTTTATTGAATGCGAAAAAGAAATCTAAAGTAAGAACTTCTTTACATCGTTCGGCTGTCCTATTTCCTGTTCCACGTTTCATTTTATTCTTCACCCACTCACCTATTGTTTTTGTGCTATAATGGCGAATATATGCAACACTAAAATCATAATTCTGGAAGGGAGAGCTGGTGTTAACCGATTCTCCTAAAGGGTTACAGCAATGATAGCTATCACTAAACGGTGTATGAGGATTCTCCCATTTAATATATGATAGTCCGCCACGGATGAGACTTTTTATGTGCCTATTTACAGGATTGTCATCAGGGAGTGGATCAACAAATCTTTCAACCACATTTCTTCCGTCATTATCTAACAAATCACTATCACCATATAATCTCCAATTGATATGCATTAACTGGTAAGGCAGGAACTTCTTTTGATTAAGGAAATCGTGTATATCATCACTCCCATCAGAGAAAGTCAGGAACTCATCAACATCAAAAAAAGCTATCCAGTCATACTGATTATTAAATCTATAATAACAATCTTGATAAGCAGGCAGTTGAACCAGCTCCCTGCCTCTAAAATCTATAATGTCTACAAAGCCGCTTTGAATATAGTCATTTATTACATCTTCAAATTTCTCTCCGTCTGGATCGTTATTATCATAAATAAAAATTTTATCAAAATGTAGATTCTTATAATATTCAACAAAGAATCTAATATAGTCATTCTCCATTTTGGCAATACAGCATAAGGCAATCTTCCCAGTTTTAGTGTACTGTGTCCATCGTCTATTATAAAAACCTATTATAGGTGTGCAACACGTTTTAATCATCCACACTATTATGGGCTTCAGAAAGCTCAAATAGGTATTAAGTATTTTTTTTAGATATTTCATATACAGTTCATAAGAAAAGGAGCGGAACTATTTTTTTTATAAAGACAGGGGTGTTTCTTCTAAGAAGCCTCCTGTATAACGAGTTGGCGAAACGCTTTCCAGACGTACTGCTTTTATGCATAGCATGTGTCCATACAAATTTTTTCTGAAGTAACCTTTCGTAATCATTAAGCCTGTGAAATAATTGTTTATGTTTCCTATATATATAGCGGTATGACTGCTTCCAGTTAGAATAATTTGAAGAAACGCAGATCCTATCATTAGCAACAATTCTATAATATATTAGTGGCTCCCTTACGAAATAGATCGAGGTTTCTTGAGCGATCCTTAGCACTAATTCATAATCCTGCCATGCGGTTAAATTTTCATCAAACATCCCGATGTGGTTTAGGAGTTCTTTATTTACCATCATACATGAAGTCGATGCAAAAGCACTATAAAGGACTATAGTGCTTAAATCGCCATCAAAGCCGCGAACTATGTCTTTATATTGCACATCATCTCCATTATATTGTTCGTATGTCACGCCACTATACACCATCCCGCATCCCTTTTCCTCAATTAATCCAACCATTTTCTCCAAATAGGACTCTTTCCACCGGTCATCATCATCAAGAAATGCGCAATACTTTCCTTTTGCAGACTTTATACCAATATTCCGGGCATGATTTCCTCCTTTACTTTCTTCTTGCGGGATATAGATATAATCGAAATCCTGACCTTCACAATACTCTTTCGTACCATCTATTGAAGCATCATCAACGACAATCAGTTCAAAGTTCTTGTAACTCTGATTCCGCACGCTGTCAATAGCTTTCTTTAGCAAATTGAGCCGATTATGCGTTGTAATAATTGCAGACACAAGTGGGCCGTTATCACTTAAATTGTTTACAAACATATTACCTGCCATGCTTATCTAGGGAAAACAGAAAATATTTCATCTTTCTTCTTTTCGACAACAGATGGGTCTATGCAATAATCTTCAATAATAGACTGAATAGTTGGCCAATTGGATGTTGTTACATCTAAAGGGGTGTCATTCAATCCATATGATGAATAATAGTCAGCAAACTTAAATCCGTCACCCAGCATTCTCTCTCCATAAGGATACAGGAGTATATGTTTATTGGGGATATGAAAGCTATCTGCTACTATCAATCCATGCAAACTACTTGACAATATGGTTTCACAAGAAGCTATTTCCTTAACCACATCTATTGGCTTCTTTCCTAAATCAATAATTACTGAATCAGAATACTTTTTCTTCATTTCTCCAACAATTGGAGAATCCTTTTCTTTAAAATGAGGAATAATACCTATACGATATTTCTTTGGCTGTTTTTCACCAATCCATCTGTCAACTAGTAATCCTCCATCACCTGTTGGAATATTAAGTTTTTTTCCTAAAATTTTCTCAACTCTATTTTTTGAAAGATTACCTCTTAATGATAAGAATTTAATATTTCTAAATTGAATAATACTTTCTTCTTGAGTGTTATAATCCATGAAGCCAGTTCCCCAAATATAAAAAGGATCAATATTGAATATTTTTATTATTCCTTGTTTTATTCGCCTTTTAAAATTGAGAGAATACAGTGCATGTGATCTAAGTGCAAGTGATAGAGAACTACCAATCGCGCTAATATTGCTTTCTTCATAATTTACTCTTTTAACCTTAATATGAAATAAAGGCTCAAGCATGTCTTTATTAAGCAAATCACCCATATTAGGTATTTGAGGATACCAAATTCTATATTCCATCACTAGTGTCTATTAAATTAATAATGATACTGACTCCAGACCAATAAAACCATCCCTTGAAAGGTTGATGGGGTGCGCAAATTGGTCATAAAGACCTTCGATATGGATAGTCTGGCAATTGGGAGCTTTAAAAAATACCTGACAATTTGGCTCGTATAAAGCCATGTCTATGGTATAAATACCATCAGCCAGATATTGAGGCAGACGAATATGCCGATTAATGGTAAACTCACCAGATTGTATATCATAAAGATTGCCTTTATAACGACCTTCCATATAACATGCCATTGGAGTTCCATCTAACTTCTTTATGACTAACTTGATGTCACACTTCATAGGTTCACTGGTATTACCCTTGATAAACGCATCAAGTACTTCTTGACCATGAACGAGTGAGGTTGAGTTATATGGCGTGTTGTTAATCTGTATCTCGCTAATTTTCAAGAAGCTTTTGCATTCTTGGATATATTCTGTCATCAGTTTCTGTTCCTCTGCTTGAGCAGCAGATGATTCCAGATAGTGGTTGACTGCATCATCGACTGTGCCGATGAAATCTGTCATACCATCGCGAAGCACAACACCCTTATGACAGAGGCTACGAACAGCAGCCATATTGTGGCTCACAAATAGAACAGTCCTTCCTTCTCCCTTCGATACATCCTGCATCTTTCCGATGGCTTTCTTCTGGAATTCGGCATCGCCCACAGCCAGTACCTCATCGACAACCAGAATCTCTGGCTCCAGATGAGCGGCTACAGCAAAACCTAGTCGCACCTTCATTCCCGATGAATAGCGTTTTACAGGCGTATCGATATAGCGTTCACAACCAGAGAAATCGATGATTTCGTCGAGTTTGCGGGTGATTTCTGCCTTGGTCATGCCCATGATGGCACCATTCATATAGATATTTTCACGACCAGTCATTTCAGGGTGGAAACCTGTGCCTACCTCAAGCAATGAGGCGATGCGCCCGCAAACATTAATCTCGCCAACACTGGGAGCCGTCACTCGCGAAAGTAGCTTCAGCAAAGTGCTCTTACCTGCGCCGTTCTTACCAATAATACCCACCACATCGCCTTGCTCCACACTGAAATTGATATCCTTCAATGCCCATACGAAATCACTATTGCCTTTACTGGAACGCACATTGGTATCGCCAATCTTCAGGAACGGATCTTCCTTGCCCAAGACATTCATAGCCCACCAACGATTCAAGTCATGGCTGAAGGTACCAGTGGATACCAGTCCCAAGCGATATTGCTTGCCTACATGGTTGAATTCTATAGCTTTCATATTATACGGTATCCATAAAATTACGCTGCACCTTATTAAATATCACTACGCTAAAGAGCAGCAACACACTCATAAACACAAAACTATAGCCCAAGGCCAGCCAAGAGAAGAAGCCCTGTCCCAATGTGGCATATTTGAAAGCCTCGATGATAGAGGTCATGGGATTAGCCAGAATCAGCATACGTAGTTTTCCCTCTGGTACCATACTAAGGGGATAGACAATAGGCGTGGCGTACATCCAGAGTTGGACGATAAAGGTAAAGAGAATCGTAAAGTCGCGATACTTGGTGGTCATCGAGGAGATCAGAATGCCAAAGCCAAGACCAAGACCTGCCAGCATCACGACCAAAAGGGGCGTAAGCAGAATAGCCCAATTGGGGGCAATCGGAGAACCTGCCATAAAGAAATAGAGATAGAGCACCACAAAGAGTCCTACCTGAATGACAAATCGTAACAGATTGGATATCACCACAGCGATGGGCACCACCAAACGTGGAAAATAGACTTTTCCAAACATATTCTGATTGGCTGTAAACGTGTTTGACGACTGGTTCAGACAGTTTGAAAAGTAGAACCAACAAATGTTGCCAGCCATATAAAACAGGGCCTGGGGCATGCCATCGGTACTCATCTTGGCGATACTACCAAACACCACCATATTCATGATGACGGTCAAAATGGGCTGTATTAGATACCAAAGCGGACCAAGGACAGTCTGCTTATACTGCACCAAGATATTACGCCTCACGAACAGTTCTATCAGGTCGCGATAGCGCCAGATTTCTCCCAGATCGATGTGCCACAATTTCTCATGTGGCCTGATCTTCATTGTCCAATACTGGCTCTCCATATTATTCTATTCATCGTTAATACATTTTACTTCCGTTCTCAGCCTTTCTTGGCCATCGAAACAAAGAGTCTCATAGTATTGTGCTATACTCTACTTTTCATAAGTGCAAATTCTTCCTTTCTACACCACAACCCATAAACCCCTTGGATTCAGTATGATGCTCGCATTAGCTCTGCCGAGTCGCGTCGGAGGTCGACGACCGTCAACGCAATGAAATGTATTTCAATTGCTGAGGTGCAACCTGACTTCGCCATATTTTTGGCAAAGATACAACTTTTATCCGAAATACCGGGCGAAAATATTATATTTTCTTCCAAAATACCACCCAAAACCGACGAACGAAGCAAGAACAGAGGCCAAACGACATGTTTGGACTATGTCTTGCAAGGAGGAGGATGACAGGGGACAGTCCCTTGGCAGCTAGGTTCAGCATAGCCAAATCTAAGGTCAAGGTTTTATGTTCTTCACCATATTATTTCGGTAATATTTACAAAGGCGGATAAAAGATTGAATTCGGGATAGCAACATCGTGTGCTAGTTGGGCGAGTTTTCGTGGCGGGAGCCCATCTTTAGGAATGCGGCCCAGCAGAGCGAGCCTGGTGAGTTTAGATTCATAACTGTTTTTACTTTGTAAAGGTGGTGTCGTTTACAGCCTCGTTAATCAAATCGTCGATATTATCGAACTCAAGGGTATTAAACGATAGTTTCTTTTTGTAATTCACGCTGTGTAGGTGGAGCAAATTCTTGAGGTAGTGAATGTAGTAGTACTGACCTCGGATAGCCGTCTTGTAATCAGCATACAGACCACTCGAGGTAATACCTGCAGCTTTAAGCAACTTATTACGGCGTTTGAGCTCAGTTCTAAGTTGGCGATTCTTCAATTTAAGTTCGAATTCACCAAACTCAGGCTCGTTGATAACCTGCACGTAGGTGTTGAGCCGAACATTATCGGCCTTTAATTCGTCATTTTCTTGCTGCAGCTGGTAATAAGCGGCTTCCAGACTCTTGGTGTAATCGGTAAGCATCTCCAGTTGGCTGCAATTTCTACGATACGACTCGATGAAGCGTTTAAGCCACCTCTCTCTTGGAATCTCGCGTTGCGGGAAAGATTCCCGTTCTTCTGGCGGTTCGCAAACAGGCTGCGAACGCCCTAAAAATTTACAGTTCATAATTCAATCTTTATACCTTAAATAATTAATAGTACCCATCAACATGGGCGAAAACGGGTGCAAAGATAGTAAAAATTATGCAAAGATGCGTACTTTCTTGCCGTATTAAAGAAAATTTGCAAAATATACTTGCAAAAAGGCTATTGAAAGGTGTATATTTGCAGGCGATTGATAATAAGTAATGAATAATTAATGAATTGATTAATTCATTTTGACAGATTTTGAGTGAGGTGCCAGCAGCGATGCTCGCACCTCATTTCTTGGGTGATATAGAATCACCATCATTCAGGACGATAACAGGCCATTCGTCACCGAACACCTTGGCAAATGCTTCTGGGTTTTCCGTATGAATGGGTATGATACCCTTAGGACGAAGCAAGCGGAAGAACTCACGCAGGTCGGCCATATCAATATGTCCGCTGGTGTGCATATAATCGAAATCCTCATCCAGCGATTTAGCAAGATTCGCATTGTACGCATCTGTACCTTCTCTTACGTAGCCGTTCCACATCGAAAGAATTTTCTTTTTCTCGCCTGGTATTTGATCTATCAACTTAACAAAACGCGAATTGGCGCGGGCAATTAGCACATATCCGTGTTCATCAAGAGCACTCTTAAAACTATCTGAGACGAAGAATCTATTCTTGTCGAACTCATCATCGATCAGAGGTTTGGGCTTATACTTACCATATTGGAACAATTCCGAACGAGTCCATATAGAACCGCTATTAACGACAGTATCCATCACTTCCTTCTGATACTCATCCACATAGAAAGCGCGATGAGCCCTTTGGGCAGCATGATAGAGAGAGAACAGTCTGTCGATGTTAGTTGATGACAGATAGACAATACATCCTTTATTCTCCTTGAACAATGTTTCAAAATCCCTTTGGAGGTTATATTCAGCCTTGCTTGCGGCTTCTGGACGAGAAACATTTGTAGCTTCACATACAACGTAATCCACCTCGCCCACATACTTCTGTAACACATCAGCAGTATTACCACCTCTAAAGCCGTGTAAACGGAAATCGCCTGTGTGATAGACCGAGACTCCATCTGCGACAATCTTGAAAGCGTAAGCATCGAAAGCAGAGTGATCAACTGTTACAGGCATAATAGTAAAGGGACTGTTTGGAATACTGAATTCTTCGTGCTCCGTAAATGTTTTGACGGACTCCAATCGTTCAAGCATCAACTTATGAGCTTTTATTTTGTTCTTCAGATGATTGGATAGAACCTTTTGTATGTCTCGCCCCACCTTACCCATATAGATAGGCAGTTCTTTAGGCAACTTAATAATGTTGCCTATATGGTCGCCATGATAGTGCGTGATGAGCAGAGCGCTATTTTGAACGTCTCCATACGTCAGTCCTTCAACCTGCAAGTCGCCTTTCTTGGGACCACCAGGCAGTTCCTCGCCAAAGTCAACGAACAGATGAAAACCATCACATTCGTATTCTGTCACACATCCACCTATCTGGTGCGTTCCGCGATGGATTTTGATGGTCATAGATTTAGGTTAGAATAATTTTCCACTACGTCATCTATATTAGAATGCAAACATTCGCATACCTCTTGTATTGTTTTGATTGCGTTGTCTCTTCCCGAAGTCTTTTTAATGTATGTTTGCTCTATATAAAGTGAAACGTATTCTCTCACAGACAAAGGTTTCAAATCTGTACGTAAGACACCAATCTTTTTCATAATTTGAAGTACCTTTGTGTAGTATTCAACGATAATTGGTTCGGCTTTTTGTCCCTTTAATTTTGCCGCTTCTTTAAGAAATCTGTCATAATTATCCATTTGCAAAAGAATCTCCGCAGGTTTTCCCTTTGACGGTTTTAGTCTCCCATCATCAATAAGTTTAAGTTCTTCAAAACACACTTCGCCCTCTTCTGAGAGTTTTACCAAATCAATTCTAATGTCAGTTCCTTCATCCAAACTTAGGGCAAATTCTGTATCAATATAGGATTTATCATTGATATACATTTGTGATTGAATGAATTTCTCACTAGAGTAGTTTTTTCCATTTAACTCTTCGCCTTCAAAACATGCAATATTTTTTTTATTTGCCTCCACACGTTTTTTTATAGAGGGAAGCCTGCAAATTATTTCTTCCGGACGACATTTTACATTACCATACTTTAAATTCAGCTTATCGCAAAGTCCCTTTTCGAAACCAAGATAATAGTTATGTATTTCTGCTTCAATTTTATCATCCTTACAACTAAGACTCATAATAGAAGCTCCTCTATAATAGATGTTTATTCTATTATTTTTTCTGATATTGCAGTATAATTCGTTATCTTCTATTAATTCACGCCACCATTGAGGCTTAGAAGATAGCATCTCGAACAAACGGTCTTCGACATTCAATTTGAAATAATTCTTTTTCATAAAGCAATTTGTTTTAAATATTATATGTTATAAATCTCTTTTATAGCACCACAACTCCCCATCATACCCATGCTGTATGGACAATTTTCTACCAGATAATCTAGCCTTGATCTGAAGAGACCTTGCTTCCTGCTTAGTGAGGAACACAACATTCTCATCACTTATCCATTCGCCGTTATCGTTGCGGACTAGATGCCATTTTCTTTCTTCTTTTTCCATCAGGCATATTCTAATTGTGGTACATCTATCGTAACATCATCTGTCTCATCACCATCATCCATTGTTGGCACAGCCAAACGAACTTCATTGTCTTGCATGGTGTTGTCTACAAGCAGGGTCAGAGGGAAAATATCACCATTTTCATCCAAAACAGGATAACCGTATTCATCAAACTCAGTCATAAAAGCAGAGTCAATGCCATACACGCAAATGTTTTGGCTATATTTCTCCATCTCATGATTGACTAAAGGGTCTTGTATTGCATCAAATGATTTACCCTGAGTCAAGTCCATTCCATATACCAGGAAAGGTGCCGCATCATTCGATTCCGCTAATAAAGCCATTGTACGAGAGTTTGCATAGAGATTAAGTGCATACTCAGTACTATAGGTCTCATGAAAATCATATTCGAACTCTTTGATGACATTTCGGAAAGTCACGTCATCACTTTTTCTCCTGCCAAAAATATTAAAGTCAGAAGGGTTGTAGTAATACTTCTTGGATAGTTCTTTCTCCATATGATTTAGTTATTCTGCTGCAAATATACAACTTATAATTGAAATTGCAAGCAATATTGCCTATTTTTTTTGCTTTTCACATAGCAAGAACTGCTGGGGTTATTCCCCAGGCAGTCTCTTCTTGATTAGTCTTCTGAATTCTTTCTGCTGACTCATGATGAGCGTGATTCTCAGGCGGTGGCGCACGCGATGATTCAGTTCGTAGTACCATCCGTGGCTGTAGGCGAAGCAATCGGCCACGTTACGCTCCAGGAACTCCAGCTCGTAGTTTGTGAGGTGCTCGCCGAGGCGCAGGCCCATCAGTAGGTAGTACTCTGTGTGGCCGTCCACTGGCTGGGGGTACTCGTGGAGCCAGGCCGAGAAGAGTTGCAGGAATTCGTGGTCGCTCTCGCCCTCCTGCTTGAACTCATAGGCGGTGCTCAGCGTCCCAGGCGCCGTCAGGTAGTTCATAGTGTCTTCACTCAGGATCTTGTGTCCTCTCACTTTCAGGCTATCAAGAAAAAGCCTCATTGGTTGTTTTATCTGTCTTGTTTCCATAATTCACTATACGATTCCGAAATTTTTACATCGCATTGTGTGCGATAACAGACAATTTGCCTAACATTATTTAACTAAAAGGAGCAATTTTTGACTACAGAACATAAAAATATACTTGAAAATTTCCCAAAATATTTGGAACTTTCAGGGCGACTTCGTATCTTTGCAGCTGAAAAAATAGTGCTAAGGTTGGTTTGTGCCACCATTGTCACAAAAATAGAGGATTATGGACTATAAGATTCTGAACTTTGTCATTTTCTGCGTAGGTAGCGTGGCCGATGCTTTGAAGATGAGTGCCAAGGACGTTTATCAACGAATGTCCAAAGGTGGTATCATCTCAGACTATATTGTCCCCTGCTACGATGTGTTACATACGTTCTCGCGTGAATACATCGTTGAAGACCTTGTAGACCTAATGAACAAGAAAGGAGTTCTGAAAACTGCATGAGAATCTATCACACATCAAATATTATTGTTTCTGAGCCAGATGTGTACCATTCGCGTAAGCATCTGGACTTTGGCGATGGTATGTATCTCACATTGCTTGAGAAGCAGGCTCGCGATTATGGCCAGCGCTTTATTCGTCGTGGCGAACCCGCCATTATGAACATCTATGAGTTGGCCAACGAAATTGTCGGCTTCAATCGCAAAGTATTCCCTGCCTATGACGGAGAATGGCTTGATTATGTAGCAGCATGTCGTAAGGGGTTACCTCACGAGAAATACGACATCATCGAAGGGGGTATTGCTGACGATAACGTTTTTGACACCGTTGATCTTTATCTTCAAGGCATCTATACTCGTGAACAGGCTCTTGACCAATTGCAATGGAAGAAGCCTAATCACCAAATATGCATCACGTCGCAAGAGGTGATTGACCGTTATCTAAAATTTGTCGAATCTATCACATTATAGAATTATGCAAGCAAATCCTATCCTACTTCAGCGTAAATACGCTCGTATTGTGAAACTGTTTGCCGAAAAGACAGGCTTGACATATGAACAGGCCTTGGACTTTTTCTATAATTCCAAGACCTTTGAGCTGATTAGCGAAGGTGTTGCCGATATGCATTGTCTTAGTGAGGAATATCTGGCTGAGGAACTGATGATAGAGCGAAACAAATAACTACGAGGTTTAGTTCGAATTAAATCCACATCCTGACGCGGGGACGTGGGGACGCGGGGGCATTAGAAATTATGATTGGTGGTAATGAATGGGGTGAAAGGTATGGTTATGTTTATATTATTATATATATTATAATATATATAATAATATAGTAATAAGCATAGATATTTGCTCCTATATAGCAAAAATCTAATGGACCTGCGACCCTGCGTTTCTGCGTACCCGCGATCATGGAATTTTTGGTCTGCGAGGAAATCGGCACTAATCTGGGTGATAATTTACGGTTTTTCTGATGAAAAGTTACGGGAATCTTCCCGAGCGGTGGTTGCACTAATAATTTTTACACATTTTAGCAAAATAATTACGTAAATATTTGGTAGTATCAGAAAAAAGTGTTAACTTTGCACCGTCAATCAGAAAAGACAAGCGCGCACGCAGAGTATGAAAGACACAGAGAGTAATTAACAAGTAATTTAAAACTATCAAAACACATTACAATTATGGCAAAGATTATTTATCTGCTTAAGCAGAACAAAGTGAAAGATTCGAAGATCAACGGCAAGTGGTTTGCTCACGGTAAGACCATTGAAGTGATGAACACCCGCAAGATGGCTAACCACATCAGTGAGCACGGTAGCATATATACACCCGACGTGGTGTTTGGAGTGCTGGAGAAGTTCCGCAGCTGCCTGCTGGAGATGTTGCTCAATTCGCGCCGTGTGAAGATAGACGGTCTGGGTACCTTCTTCACCACCATCGAGAACGAGCCGGGCGGAGCGGCTAAGAAGGAGGACTTCTCGCCCCAGAAGAATCTGAAGGCTCTCCACATCAGATTCATGCCCGACCAGGAGGCCGAGACCAATATCTCGAGTCGCGAGTTCATCAAGAAGGCGGAGTTCGTTAATGCCGAGGCGTTCGCCGGAATGCTGACCGACGACGAGCCTAGCAACGGCTCTGGTTCAGGCTCAGGTTCAAGCCAGAGCGGCAATGGCGGCGGAAATACCGGTGGAAACTCCGGAGGCGGTAATAGCGGTGGAGGCAACTCCGGAGGCGGTGGCGATGATGATGACGTCACTTACGATTAAACCACTCCCCTAACGTCCTGTCATCTCGACTAAGCGTAGCGCATGGGGAGATCTCTCGACTACGCTCGAGATGACAAGGAGGAGAGGGCTCGAGATGACAAGGAGGAGAGGGCTCAAGATGACAAACACCAAGTAATTAACCTAATAACCTAATTAAGCCATGACAAAGAAGGAGACAGTAAAATTCGTGATTCAGCTTATCGCATCGATTGCTTCGGCGATACTGACGGCACTGGGCGCCACATCGTGTGTAGGGGCGTAACAACAGAAGAGGTTCGCATTGACTTGCGAACCTCTTTATTTTTCGTATCGGGAAAATTTTGTTCTCATAATATCTCGTGGATTATAGGCTGAAGTCCTCAGGAAGTCCGATCTCCTTGAGACACTGCTTCTCAAACTCCTTGTCCTCGCTTACGGTCTTGCCGTTAGGATAAAGCTTACCGATGCTGTCGAACTTCTCGACGATGCCACCCAGCTTACCAAACTGGGCCTCGATGTCCTTAGCCTTAGCCATAGCCTTATTGATAGCGACGGTGTCGGTAGCAGCACCCTCGGTCTGGATGATCTGCATAACCTCGTACATACCCTTCATGGCAGGCGACATTGCGAGGAATACTGTGTGATAAGCCTCTTTCCACTCGTCAATGCTCCAGTTAGCGCCCTCTGTCTGAGCATTCTCTATCAGCTGATTCAATATTTCTACAGGATTAGCTGCAACTTCCTCGGCTGTAGGAGCAGCCTTCTGACCCTGTTTGCACGATGTGACTGCCAAGCCCAGCATGAACGCAATCATAACAACAAATGCTTTCTTCATAACT
>JAEEGH010005776.1_pt1 | contig 30805 bp, 19 predicted proteins | sample 9134181 | NCBI WGS metagenome assembly JAEEGH01 (sample SAMN16246544, study PRJNA631951) | gut metagenome | biome: gut microbiome; feature: rumen; material: DP-attached | host: Bos | place: Iran: Karaj | collected 2018-10
CTACGGTCTCCACACCACCGTCGATGACACGCTTGATGGTAGCCTTACCATCCTTCACTGAGAGAACCTCCTCAGCGTAAGTCACCTGGTTGAGACCCAGCTTCTGAGCCACCTGAGGACCTACCTGGGCGGTATCGCCGTCGATGGCCTGACGTCCACCGATAACGATGTCTACGTCGCCAATCTTCTTGATGGCAGTAGCCAGTGCGTAAGAGGTGGCAAGGGTGTCAGCACCAGCGAAGAGACGGTCGGTGAGCAACCAACCTGTATCAGCGCCACGATAAAGTCCCTGACGGATAATCTCACCTGCACGTGGAGGACCCATCGTGAGGATTCCTACTGTTGAGCCTGGGTTCTGCTCCTTCAGACGAAGGGCCTGCTCCAAGGCGTTCAAATCTTCTGGATTGAAGATGGCGGGTAGGGCAGCGCGGTTTACTGTACCTTCGGCAGTCATTGCGTCCTTACCCACGTTACGGGTGTCTGGCACTTGCTTGGCCAGAACAACAATCTTTAAAGCCATTTCTTAAAAAATAAATATGTTTCTATGTTCCTATGTCAAATAATATACTGTACCTATATTTCAAAAACGCCTGCAAAGGTACGACTTTTTGCGCACACAGCCAAATAAAATGCACAAAAACCGTCTTTTTGTGCACAATAAGGTGGGTTTTGTGCACTTTTCCTTTTCTTCTTTTCTTAACTTTCAGCATTTCCACACGATATTATCAATAAAAAAGTGTGTTTTTGTTTTGTATTGTTCTCGCTTATTCGTACCTTTGCACCAAAATTGTCAAATAGTAAATTGTCAAATAGTTAATTGAAATGATGACAGCCAACGAGATTCGCGAATCGTTCAAGAAGTTTTTCGAGCAGAAACAGCACGCCATTGTGCCTTCCGCTCCCATGGTGATTAAAGATGACCCTACACTGATGTTCACCAATGCAGGCATGAACCAGTGGAAGGATATAATATTAGGTACGCGCGACCCTGAACCACGTCGCCGGGCCGACACACAGAAGTGTCTCCGCGTCAGCGGTAAACACAACGACCTGGAAGAGGTAGGTCATGACACCTACCACCACACCATGTTCGAGATGTTGGGCAACTGGTCGTTTGGCGACTACTTCAAGGAAGGTGCCATCGACATGGCCTGGGAATATTTAGTGGACGTCCTGAAGCTGAATCCTGAGGACCTGTATGTCACTGTCTTTGAGGGTTCCCCCGAAGAAAACATCCCTCGCGACGACGAGGCCGCAAAGTATTGGGCCAAGCACGTGCCTGAGGACCACATCATTAACGGCAACAAGCACGACAACTTCTGGGAGATGGGCGACACAGGTCCCTGTGGTCCTTGTTCTGAAATCCATGTTGACTCGCGTACTCCTGAGCAGAAGGCTGCCAGCAGTAAGACTGGTCGCGAACTGGTAAACCAGGACGACCCGCAGGTCATCGAGATTTGGAACCTTGTATTCATGCAGTTCAACCGCAAGGCCGACGGTAGCCTTGAGAAGCTTTCTATGAACGTCATTGACACGGGCATGGGCTTCGAACGACTGGTTCGCATGATGCAGGGCAAACACTCCAATTACGATACTGATGTCTTTCAGCCCATCATCAAGGCTGAGCAGGACATCACGGGACTGAAGTATTATACCTTTGAGGAAGAGAGCCAACAGCCAATTGCCAAGAGCCAAGATGACATCAACGTTGCCATGCGCGTCTGTGCAGACCATCTGCGTGCCGTGTCGTTCTCGATAGCTGACGGCCAGCTTCCGTCGAACGCCAAGGCCGGCTATGTCATCCGCCGCATCCTGCGTCGTGCCGTGCGCTATGCTTACACCTTCCTTGGTCAGAAGGACGGCTTCCTCTATAAACTTGTACCTACGCTGGTTCACGAGATGGGTGATGCCTTCCCTGAACTGAAGGCCCAGCAGCAGCTGATTACCAAGGTTATCAAGGAAGAGGAGGACAGCTTCCTGCGTACCCTCGATAAAGGAATTGGCATGCTGAACGACGCTATGGACAAGATGAAGGCCGAAGGCAAGACTGAACTTGACGGCGTTCAGGCTTTCCGCCTGTTCGACACTTACGGATTCCCCCTTGACCTTACTGAACTTATTTGCCGTGAGAATGGCTATACGGTCAATGAGGAGCAGTTCAACGTCGAGATGCAGAAGCAGAAGGAGCGTGCCCGTAATGCTGCTGCCGTAGAAAATTCAGACTGGACGGAACTACAGTTAGGCGAACAGCAGTTTGTTGGTTACGACTACACGGAATACAACTGCCATGTCCTGCGTTACCGCAAAGTGACCCAGAAAAAGAACGAGTTCTACGAACTGGTCCTCGACTATACGCCGTTCTATGGCGAGATGGGTGGACAGGTAGGCGACTGTGGCGTGCTTTGCAATGAAAACGAGACGATAGACATCATCGACGCCAAGCGCGAAAACAACCAGACCGTACATATTGTCAAACAACTGCCTAAGGAACCGACGGCAGAGTTTATGGCTTGTGTGGACACCGATAAGCGCTACGCTTCTGCGGCTAACCACACTGCAACTCACCTCTTGGACTATGCTCTGAAACAGATTCTGGGTGACCATGTGGAGCAGAAGGGCTCGTTTGTTTCATCTGACACGCTGCGTTTTGACTTCTCGCATTTCGAGAAGGTCAGCGACGAGCAGTTGCGAGAGGTAGAGCGCATGGTGAATGACATGATCCGTCAGGACATCCACATCGACGAGCACCGTGACGTACCTTTCGATGAGGCCAAGAAGCTCGGTGCCATTGCCCTCTTCGGCGAGAAGTACGGCGATAAGGTTCGCGTGGTACGCTTCGGACCGTCTTGCGAGTTCTGCGGTGGTATCCATGCCACCTCGACGGGGCGTATCGGATTCTTCAAGATTCTCTCCGAGAGCAGTGTTGCCGCTGGCATCCGTCGCATCGAGGCCACTACAGGGCGCGACTGTGAGGAACGTCTATATCAGATGGAAGACATCCTGAAGAACATCAAGTCGTTCTTCAATAACGCCAAGGATTTGCAAGGCGTTATCCGCAAGTACATTGAGGAACACGACAGCATGAGGAAGGAGATAGAAGGCTTCCAGGCTCAGGCTGTCGAGCGCGCTGCACAGCGTCTGGTTGAGAAAGCCCGTGAGGTGAATGGTGTAAAAGTCATTACCGCCGTAATACCCATGGCTCCTGCGGCTGCCAAGGACCTCGCCTTTAAGGTTCGCGCCGCAGTAGATGGCTCACTGCTCTGCGTTATCGGTTCGCACGACAATAACAAACCCCAGCTGTCCATCATGATGAGCGACGACATGGTCAGTGACCACGGCCTGAATGCCGGTCAGTTGGTGCGCGAAGCCGCTAAACTGATTCAAGGAGGTGGTGGTGGTCAGCCCCACTTCGCCCAGGCTGGTGGCAAGAACGTCGACGGTCTCTCTGCTGCAGTCGACAGGGTTCTTGAATTAGCTAAGTTATAAGATACAAAATAATATGTTTAACAACTAAAAACGAACGATTATGAAAAAGTTTCTTTTGACCCTTGTCGCCCTGATGGCTATAGCCGTCACTGCTGACGCACAGACAGTCTACATCTCCTCAGGTAGTGGTGCCGTAGCCTATCACAAGAGTAAGGATTGTAGCTATCTGACCAAGTCGAAGGACGTGAAGAGCGTGTCGACCTCAGAAGCCAAGAATATGGGTCGCCATGCCTGTGCACGCTGCTTTGGTTCTGCTGCTGCCTCTTCCACTAAGAAGGAGGTAACCAAAAAGGAAACTGTAACGAAGAATAGTCCTGCCCGCGACGAGAAGGGCCGCTTCATCAAGAAGGCCGATACTGAGAAAAAGACTACCGAGAAGAAGGTAAAGGAGACCAAGACGACTGTTGAAAAGAAGACCACTGAGGCCAAGAAGTCTACTCCTGCCCGTGACGAGAAGGGACGTTTCATTAAGAAGGCCGACACCGAGAAGAAGACTGCCGAGAAGAAGGTGAATGAGACCAAGAAGACTTCTGAGAAAAAGGTAAAGGAGACCAAGAAGGCCGCGGAAAAGAAAATTACGGACACGAAGGAAAAGAAGGAGAAGAAGTCAACTCCCGCCCGTGACGAGAAGGGTCGCTTCATCAAGAAGGCTGCATAAGCCAGTATGGGCATACTGTATGTAGTACCCACGCCTGTGGGGAATATGGAAGACATGACGCTGCGCGCCATCCGAATTCTGAAGGAAGCGGATGTGGTGTTGGCTGAGGACACCCGCACGTCGGGTATCCTGCTGAAGCACTTCGAGATTAAGCAGCACCTGTTGTCTCACCATAAGTTCAACGAGCATGGCACGTCGGCGGCCATTGTTGAGCGCCTGCAGGCAGGACAAACGGTAGCACTTGTCAGTGATGCCGGTACGCCGGGGATTTCGGATCCTGGGTTCTTCTTAGTGCGCGAGGCTGTGCGGGCAGGTGTCGAGGTACAGACATTGCCTGGTGCTACGGCTTTTGTGCCGGCTTTGGTGAGTAGTGGATTGCCCTGCGACCGCTTCTGCTTTGAAGGTTTTCTACCTCAGAAGAAGGGGCGCCAGTCAAAGGTGGAGGCACTTCGCGACGAGGAACGCACCATGGTGTTCTATGAGTCACCCTACCGCGTGGTGAAGACGTTACAACTGTTTCGCGAGGTATTTGGTGCCGACCGTCAGGTCAGTGTCTGCCGCGAAATATCAAAGGTGCATGAAGAGAGCGTCCGCGGCACTTTGGATGAAGTCATTGCCCATTTCACGGATCATGAGCCGCGTGGCGAGTTCGTCATCGTCGTCGCAGGAAAAGAAAAGTCGTAAAACGTGATATCGAAATAATATAACAACGAAAAAACGAGATAACGAAAAGAAAAAATGAAAAAACTATTAGTTTTGATGTTGTGTATGACGGCTTTGGTCGCCTGCAACGAGAAGAAAACGAACGCGGTAGACCTGCGCTTGACACAACAGGCCGACTCGCTGAACCGTATCATCGCTCAGAAGGACAACGAGATTAACGACATGATGAGTACGATGAATGACATCGAGGAGGGCTTCCGCGCCATCAGCGCTGCTGAAGACCGTGTAAGCGTAGCCCGTCAGGGCGAAGGTGCCAGTTCTGCAGAGCGCATTCGTGAGAACATGCAGTTCATTAAGCAGACCATGCAGCAGAACCGCGAACTCATCAGCAAACTGCGCAACCAGCTGCGCCAGAGTTCGGTGAAGAGCGATGAGCTGCGCCGTATGCTCGAGAACTTCACTCAGCAGTTAGAGGAGAAGGATAGTCAGTTGAAAGCCCTGCAGGCTGAACTTCAGGCCAAGAACATCCAGATTGGTGAACTCACTGAGCAGGTTAGCGATTTGACTACCAATGTCAGCACGCTGAAGGAAGAAACCACTCAGAAGTCGGAAACTATTTCGACGCAGGACAAGCAGCTGCATTCGGCTTGGTTTGTCTTCGGTACCAAGTCGGAACTGAAGGAACAACGCATCATTGAGGACGGTGAGATTCTTCGCTCGAACTTCAACCGCGATTATTTCACCAAGATTGATATCCGTGTCGACAAGGAAATCAAGCTTTACTCTCGTTCGGCTAAGGTGCTTACACACCATCCCGCTTCAAGCTACATCCTTGAGCGTGATGCCAACAAACAGTACGTACTGCGCATTACCAATCCACAGGACTTCTGGTCTACCAGCAAGTATCTGGTTATTCTGGTGAAGTGAGGCGGATAACGGTGCTTCTAATGGTGATGAACCTGTTGATGGCCACTGCAAAGACGGTGACCACCAGCAGGTTCGATGTCTCTCGACCGCTGGCCGAAACATCGACGTATGCTGTCTGTAAGGCAACTGACGGTGGCTTTGTAGTCGTGACAAAAGAGCCGGACGGCACCGAACCTTCTATATTAGCCTATTCACCAACACCCTTTGACGCCGACAGTTTACCATGTGGTTTACAGTGGTGGTTGTCGGCTACCGATGAGGCCTTACAAGTGTCTGCCACTGATACTGGCAATGGCTCTCGACAAGCCGACCGTCGTGCTTTACGTCAGGTGGTCAGCCGTGCGGCAGCAGACATCCCCGATTTCTTGGAAACGGCATGGGGACAGGATTCTCCCTATAATTTGTGTTGCCCCAAGATTAATAACTATCCCAGCAAAACAGGTTGCATGGCTACTGCTATGGCACAGGTCATGCGTTACTATCACTGGCCGGAGCATGGCAAAGGCCAAGGCGGTTACTATTTGGGAGGGTGGGGCTCGGCCTATTTCCATTCGGAAGCAGTCAACGGTATCTACGATTGGGCTAATATGGACTATCCTTATATGGCAAATGCTCCTGAGGAAGCCCAGCAAGCTGTTGCTATACTGATGTACGACTGTGGAAAGGCTTGCCATACTTTCTATTACGCAGGTGCCAGTGCTGCTGCAGAAAACAGCCAACTGTCGGCTATGGCTGACAACTTCCAGTACGACCGCCAGACCATGCGTTTCTGTGAACGTGATAAGTATAGCCCTGCCCAATGGCTCCAGATGGTATATGGTGAGTTGCAGGCACGCCGTCCTATCTTCTATAGTGGCTATCTGCCTGATGGACTTAACGGCCATGCTTTCCTGCTTTGTGGCATGGATGAAGAGGGTAGGGTGTATGTCAACTGGGGACAGGACGGCCGTTACTATGGCTTTTTCTCCATCGACACCTTAATACTGGCTGGTATTGACCTGACGCACGCCCAGACCATGATTATCGGCGTGCAGCCAGCAACCTCCAGTACGGCAAAGCCGGAAACATGGTCTGCCGGCGAAGAACCTGCGGTCTCATATACCTTGGATGGTCGCCGCACTGACAGCCATCAACGCGGCATTAGCATTGTTCGCCAAGGGAATAAAGTTGTGAAGGTTGTCCGTTAGCAGGAAAGCATGTTGTTCTCCTGCGAACAAACTGAAATCTTTTGTTGATAAAACATGCATTTTTGGAAGAAAAAACGCTAAAAAGTTAAATTTTGGCGTCAAAATGTATGTTTTTTATAAATTTATTCTTTTTTCAAAAAAAGATGTAGTAACTTTGCACCTTGCTTTATTGCGTCTTTTGACAAACTATCAAATAATAATAGATTAAGAGAGTATTTATATGAGAAAGAAGTTTACGCTGATTTTGTTTGGGCTCATTCTCAGTATGGGAATCGGTCTGGCTCAGGACAAAATTACAGGTACTGTCTTTGAAGACAATGGTGAACCGTGTATCGGTGCCACTGTAATGATTCAAGGTACCAAGCAGGGTACTAAGACCGACATAGACGGTCACTTTACGATAGTTGTTCCTTCAGGGAAGAAACTGGTAGTAAGTTATGTCGGTATGATTACTCAGACTGTCAAGCCCAAGGACGGCATGAAAATCACTCTTGCCACAGATGCTCACACTGTTGATGAGGTTGTGGTGACGGGTGTTGTTAAACAGGATAAACGCCTGTTTACTGGTTCTGCCACCAAGATTGATGCCGATAAAGCCAAGCTCTCGGGTATGGCCGACGTGAGCCGCTCGTTGGAAGGTCGTGCTGCTGGTGTGCAGGTGACAAACGTTAGTGGAACGTTCGGTGCCGCTCCTAAGATCCGAGTCCGTGGTGCTACGTCTATCTATGGTAACTCGAAACCCCTTTGGGTGGTAGACGGTGTGATTTATGAAGACAATGTCGACGTCAGTGCTGACGAATTGGCTTCTGGTGATGCCAAGACGTTGATTTCCAGCGCTGTAGCTGGTTTGAACTCCGATGATATTGAGTCGTTTACCATTTTGAAGGATGGTTCTGCTACCTCTATTTATGGCGCGCGCGCGATGGCAGGTGTGATTGTTATCACTACCAAGAAAGGTACTAAGGGCCGCGCTTCCATCAACTATACCGGTGAGTTTACCACTCGTCTGAAGCCCTCATACCGCGACTACAACATCATGAATTCTCAGGAGATGATGGGTGTGTACAAGGAGATGGCAGACAAAGGCTGGCTGCAGTTAGAGAATCTGGCTAATGCCCAGAATTCTGGTGTCTATGGCTATATGTTCCAACAGCTGCGCAACTACAATCCTTATACAGGTCAGTATGGTCTTCAGAATACCGAGGCAGCTCGCAACAAATACCTTCAGGAGGCAGAGTTCCGCAATACCGACTGGTTCGACTTGCTGTTTTCAACATCTATCTCCCAAACTCACTCTATGAGTGTATCAAATGGTACAGAGAAGGCGCAGAGCTATTTCTCTCTTTCTCTGATGGATGACCCTGGACAGTATGTCAAGCGTAGTAGTGTGAAGCGTTATACGATGAATGCCAATGTTTCGTACGACCTTCTGAAGAACCTGACTATCCGTTTGGCAGGACAGGGCAGCTATCGTGACCAGGAAGCTCCTGGTTCTCTGAACCGTACTACCGATGTTGTGACGGGTGAGGTGAAGCGCGACTTTGATATCAACCCGTTCAGCTATTCCATGAATACCAGCCGTTGTCTGGATCCGAATACCAGTTATACACGCTTCTATTCGCCGTTCAACATCTTTGATGAGCTGGAGAATAACTACAACGACATCAACGTCAGCGAACTGATGTTCCGTGCTGAATTGGAGTACAAGCCCATCCAGACAGAGAAAAATTCGTTGTCTTTCGCAGGACTGATCTCGACCCGTATGTCAAATACCAAGAGTGTCCACAATGTCAAGGACAAGTCAAACCAGGCTAATGCCTACCGTGCCGGTGTGGATGCTACTGACGACAACTCTACCGTCCGCGACAGCAACCCCCTGCTGTATACTGACCCGGACAATGACTTGGCCTTGCCAGAGACGGTATTGCCCGAAGGTGGTATCAAGTATGAGGACAGTCACGTGACGCGTTCCAACTTCTACCGTATCACGGCACAGTACCGTTCCGACTTCAACGAGAACAATACCCTCAACTTGCTGGCAGGTTCGGAGTTGTCGACTCGTCGAATCACCAGTACCCAGTGGACAGGATGGGGCTATCAATATGATAATGGTGGTCTAACCTATACGCCGTATCTATGGCTGAAGCAGATGAACGAAGAAAATACAGAGTATTTCGGTGAATACTTCACACAGTACAACTCTCTGGCCTACTATGGGCAGATTGACTACTCGTTCATGAAGCGTTATACCGTCAATGCCACTATGCGATATGAAGGTTCTAACCGTTTGGGTAAGGCTACCTCAAGCCGTTGGTTGCCGACGTGGAATGTCGGTTTCAAGTACGACTTGGGCAGTGAACCTTTCATGCAGCCTACAGCCAGCTGGCTCTCTATGTTCTTAATTCGTGGTAGCCGTTCACTGACGGCCGCCCCTGGTCCGAGCACTGTCACCAATGCTACGACCATTTATAAGACCCAGAACAAGTGGCGTCCGACTACAGGAGCTGCTGAGTCGGAGATTTTTATCGACCAGATTGCCAACACTGAGCTGACTTACGAGAAGAAGTATGAGTGGAACGTCGGTGTCGATCTCGGTTTCCTTTCTAACCGTATCACTCTCACGACCGATTTGTTCTGGCGTGACAACTTCGATGAAATCGGTCTGGTATTTACCCAGGGTGCCGGTGGTGTCAACCGTAAGTGGGCCAACGTAGCAGACATGGAGTCACATGGTGTCGAGTTCAGCCTCCATACTGAAAACATCCATACCAATCGATTCTCATGGAGCACTGACCTGATTTACTCTCATGTCGTAAACGAGATTACCCGTCTGAATACCGGTGACCGTGCGGTTGACCTGGTAACAGGTGCCGGTTATGGTATCGAAGGCTATCCCGTCAACCCGCTGTTTAGCTATAAGTATGCTGGCCTTAACTCCGAAGGCTTGCCCATGGTATACAACGAAGAGGGCGTGAAAACCGTAGGTGACGTCAACTTCCAGGAGACGGAGAACCTGACAGACTTTTTGGTCTATGAAGGTCCTATGGATCCGACATGGTACGGCTCATTCGGCAACAACTTCCAGTACACTTTCCCCAAGGCTGGAAAACTGAACTTCGAGGTATTTATCACCTATAGTGGGGGTAATAGGGTACGCCTTGACCCGGTGTTCAGCTCCCATTACAGCGACTTGTCGGCACTGCCCAAGGAGTTCAAGAACCGTTGGATGATTCCTGGTGACGAGGAAGTCACTAACATTCCGACGATAGCCTCGCTCAACCAGCGTGACCGCTACGGCTCGACTTCACTGTCGACAGCCTATAATGCCTACAACTATTCTACTGCCCGCTCGGCTAAGGGCGACTTTGTTCGCCTGAAGGAGCTGGCCCTGACATATACGTTGCCTTCCGAACTGGTGGCTAAGACTAAGTTCCTGACCAGTGCTTCGCTGAAGCTGGCTGGTACGAACATTGCCCTGCTCTATGCTGACAAGGACCTCAACGGACAGGATCCTGAGTTTATCAATTCTGGTGGTGTGGCTTCGCCTATTTCCAAGCAGATTACCGCAACACTGAGGTTAGGGTTCTGATAAAGGTATAAAGGTAAAAAAGTAAAAAGGTAAAAAAGAAAATAAGATGAAGCTGAAGAATATATATACTTTTCTGTCCGCAGGATTGGTCTGCTGCGGCTTAGCCGCCACCTTCGCTGCCTGTACCGACAAGTTGGACGAAGTGCCCGACAACCGTACTGAGATTGATGAACCGTCAAAGGTGCTCCGTCTGCTGACCTCGGCCTATCCGGTGGCTACCCCTGCCGTCATTTGCGAGCTCAGCGGTGATAACTATGTTGATGACAATGTCGTGGTACCCGCCACCCACAACGATGCCTACGAACGTTTCCACGAACAGGCATACAAGTGGGTCGATATTGATGACTATTCCATCAATTCGGACGATACTCCCTATCAGGTTTGGGAAGCCTACTATTCTGGCATCTCGGTTTGTAACCATGCCATCGAGTCTATGTTAGAAATGAGTTCGAACCCTGCCACCGACCCAGAGCTGTCGCATGCCTGGGGTGAGGCTCATGTGCTGCGTGCCTACCTGCACTTTGTCCTGGTTAACGTGTTTGCTGAGAATTATAAGGACGAACAGAAGAGTATGTCCGATGTTGGAGTGCCATACGTTACCAAGTCAGAATCGGTGGTGCATGTTGACTATAGCCAGTCGGAGTTCCTGCATAGTGTCAAGGAAACCTATGACCTTATTGAGAAGGACTTGTTAGAGGGTATTCAATACATTGACGATTCGAGAATGAAGGTTCCTGCCTACCACTTCAACAGGAATGCTGCCAATGCCTTTGCCGCCCGCTTCTATCTCTTTAAGCGCGACTATGACAAAGTCATCCAGTATGCCAATGAGTGTCTGGGCACGTCTCCTTCGTCAATACTGCGCAAGTGGGAGGCCATCAATCAGAATACCATCGATTCACGCCTGAACGACTACAACGACCACACGGCACCTTGTAACTTCCTCATCCAGTCTACCTTCTCGTTACAGGACCGTATGCTGTCGGCCTGCCGTTATGCCACAAATAACGGTACGACCTTTACTTCTAACGGCAAGACTTGGACGGTACCCTCTACGCTGAATATCCTTATTACCGGTGGTGGCCCCAACTGGTCGGGCTGGTTCCCCTGCTACGATGGTAACCTCTTTATATGGGGTGGTCAGGAGTATGGCGTATGGATGTTCCGCGTCTACGAATACTTCGAGTACACCGATAAGATTGCCGGTATTGGCTTCGTCCACATGCTCTATCAGCCGTTCACTGCTGACAAGACATTGCTTGACCGTGCCGAGGCTAAACTTTACAAGGGCGACCGCGACGGTGCTATCCAGGATTTGGGTTACTGGACTGCTTCACACATGGTGACCGAGCCGTTGACACTTGCTGGTATCAAGAACAAGTACAACCGTCAGGCCCGTGGCGGCAATATCTATGTCAGCGACCTGCATCCGCAGGAGATGGGTTTCCAGAAAGTGCTTGAGGGCGACGACCAGAGCGTGCTGGACTGCATCCTGCACTTCCGCCGTATAGAGTCTCTTTATGAAGGCGAGCGCTGGTTTGATATCAAGCGCTACGGTATTACCGTCTATCACCACTACCGCGGTCCCCAGGAAGACGAAATCCATACCGACTCGCTGACTTGGAACGACCCGCGCCGTGTGCTGCAGTTGCCTAAGAACGTCATTGATGCTGGTATGCCTGGTAGCCGTCTGACTGGTTCCAATGCCTCTAGTGGTGGCGGCTATATGTCGAAGCCTCTGGCCAGCCAGCCCGTACCCTATAGCTCCAAATAATATGAATGAATAAAATACAGAGAAGCGATGAAAAAGACTTTTCAGTTTATCATAGCCGCAGCACTGGCCTTCACGTTGGCTTCGTGCGGAAAAGATGATGACTTCGATGCCAGCATCTTCGATACCGATATTGCAGCCGTCGACGACTCGCAGGCTACCGCCCCTTTCGACCAATGGCTTTACGACAACTTCGTGCTGCCTTACAATACTGAGATTCAGTACAAGTTCAACTTTCCGGCATCTAACCTCGACTTTCAGTTGACCCCTGCCGACTACAATAAGTCGCAGTTGCTGGCACAGTATATCAAGTACCTCTTCTACGATGTCTATACCCTTCATGGTGGCCAAGACTTCATGAAGAAGTATGGTCCGCGCATCTTCCATTTCATCGGCTCAGCAGCCTACTCGCCCACCACGGGAACCGAGACGTTAGGCTATGCTTCGGCAGGTGTGAAGATTACGCTCATCAATGTCAATAACATGAAGTTCTGGACTCCTGAGAATGAGTACACGTTAGCCGATATGGAACTGCTTAACAAGGACCAGTTCCACACCATGCACCACGAGTTCTCTCACATCCTGCACCAGACTAAGTCGTACCCCGTCGCCTATGGACAGGTGACGCCGGGTAGCTACGACCCCATTACCTGGCAGGAGCGCGACTCCGTAAAGAGCCATAGCCTGGGCTTCCTGACGCAGTATGGTTCCAGTGCAACCTATGAGGACTTTGTAGAGCTTCTTTCCTGCACGATTACCGATACGGACACCCGTTGGATGAACACCATCATCGATGCTTGTGCTAACGGCGGGCTGAAGGTTGGTGACAAAGAGCAGGTGCTCACGCTCATTGACTCACTTGAGATTAAGGACCTTGACGATCCTGACAAAGGATGGAACAACTTCACTATCTATGAGGAGTCGCATGTCAGCAGCGCTACTGGCGAGACAGAAAAGCGCTTTGTTCCCAGCTTCCATCAGGCTGATGCCCGTCAGGAGTATTCTGCTAAGGGTGAGTCAGCACCGACCTATACCAAGGTGGCAGACTTCAAATCCTTCCGCAGCTATTTAGACTGGGCTGAAAGCCATGCTACAGCAGAAGCAGCCGGTATGAATGCCATCCTGAAAAAGTTCGACATTGCCACCAAGTGGTACACTGACAGTTGGGGACTCTATCTGTTCAAAATCCGTCGCGAGGTTCGTAAGCGTCAGGAAGAGATTAATGAGTACACCCGTAACAACGTGATTATCTACGACTTGAAATAATGCATTATTCATCATGCATCATTCATAATAATAAATAAGGTATGAAAAGAAATAAGATAGTAAAGAAGATCACGAACGCGATGCATCTTGCATTATGCATCTCAGCTGCTTCTCTGCTGCTGACGTCTTGTACTTTCGAACAGGACGACTATTTTGACGAGACCGCCGCGTTGCGTGTTACCCACATCAACAATTCCATCAAGAAACAGCTTGTCGACCAGAGTGCCGAAGGCAAGTATGGCTGGGTTATCCAGTACTTCGTTTCTGGTACAGACGACTATGACTTCGAGGGCTTCAACCTCTTTGGTCGTTTCTATGACAACAACAAGGTGACGCTGGCCAGTAACCACCGCTTCCTGCGCAATGGTAATGCCAACAAGTACACGGAACACACCAGCACCTTTAAGATGCTGGCCGAGGACGGTCCTGTGTTGTCGTTCGACACTTGGAACGACATTCTCACCGTTTTCGAGGATCCCGTAGATCCTTCTGCTGCTCCCGGCACGATAACAAATAATGGTGAGGGTATGTTTGGCGACCACAACTTAGTGCTCTCTGCCTTCAAGGACGATGAGGTTCTCTTCCGTGGTGAGCGCCACCGTGCTGAGATTCGTTTCATTCCCTGTGACCGTCCTTGGACAGACTATATGGCTGCCGTCACTGAGAATAAGAACCACATTGCAACTTCTCAGTTGCCGTCTTACTATGTCACCAATGGCGTCGACACCTTGTACTTCTCAGGTCTTAACAAGGGCGTTTTCATCTATGGTGAACGTTTAGTCGACCCGCTGAAGAAGAAGACCCTCTCTTGTGTGTTCACTCCGAATGGTTTCCGCATCAATCATGTTGACTCAATAGGCGACAATGCTTTCCATGAGTTCTTCCTCGCTGATGACAAGACAAAACTTTTGTCTGAAGACGGTAAGACCCAGGTCATCGCCTGCTGGGACAACTATGTAGTGGACTGCCCCTCATATTGGAGAATTGATCCCAGTAAGTTTACGCAGGAACAGGCCACACTCTACGCTCAGATGGAGGCTGAAGTGAAGAAGGTTAATTCAAATTATGTTTTAGATAGTATTGCAATAGGCAGGACGGTAGAAACCATGGCCGATAAGTCTAAGGTCGCTGTCCCAGGTTTGGTGTTGTGCGTTCATGGACCAGCGAGAATGGGACGTATTCCTCAATACAAACCTTATGTTGTCATGAATATCGATAGAACTCAATTCGGACAGGTTCGTTTTTCGGAATCTTCGGATGACACAACCTATTCTGCTATGGCGATGTTCAATGGTACAGATTTGAAGAACATGTGTAAACAGTTTGCAAAGACTACGTGGGGCACCTATGACATTGCTCCTAATGACTTCTTCTGTCCTTCTTATGCTGACCTGAAACCAATAGGCGGTGGAAATACAATAGGTCTTATACTTAAGTAAAATATTTTAGAAACTCAATACATTAATAACTTAACAACGACAATTATGAAAAGATTTTTACTCGTAGCCGTTATAGCATTGATGACCCTCAGTGCATCGGCAGTAAACCGTACTCGTGCCCCAAAGGGTATGTTGGTTAATGAAAAGAAAGCCGCAATGTTCACACCTGGTGCTTTCAAGAGTATTGCTGCCAAGCAGCAGGCAATGAATGCATTCTACTCTGACTATCAGCCGACTCTTAGCAAGGCAAAATATGTCAAGAAGGCTTCACTTCGTGCAGAAGAGGAAGAGGAATTAGAACTGATTCCCGCCTATTCTCAGTGGACTTATTTCTATTCTACCATCATGGGCGGTTTTATCCCCAAGATTATGGAAGACCAAGTCCAGTATCTTGTCAAAGACGGCAAGGCTTATCTGGCTCCCTTTGCTAACCTTGGCATTGTTGTGGGCGAGAAGAATGATGAGGCAGAAAACCCGTTTGCACAATATGGTGCAGAAGTCTATACCTTTACCTGCGGTGTGATTGCAAAGTACACTGATCCTGAGACAAGTGAAGAGATAGAGCTGTCGGTGGAGCCCTGCGTGATAGAGGACTATACTCCCTATCGTTCTGGTGAGACCACGTTCAATGCTTATTATATCGCTGAAGACAATGAACTATATATTCCTTCAGACGTAACTTTGGCTCTTTTTGTTAGCGGAGGCACAGAGAGGGAAATCTTCGATGAATATTATGTTGCCCGTATGCTTGACTTGATGCCGCAGGAAACCTATAATCAATATATCTCGAAAGGTACGTTCACAGGTACCAGCTATTATGGCGCAGAATATAACATGGAAGGCGAGTGCTTGATTCTTCTTGGTGGCGACTACTATTGTGTAAAAGGCGCTGATGGTAGTGGAAATACTGATGCATGGGTAGAGTATGAAGTTGATGAAAACGACGAATCTATCGCTGTAGTTTCTGAAAACCAGTATTGTGGTACATTCAATTTCTATAATGACGATACGAGAACCGACACTCATCCTGGTATTGTTGTTACAGTAGGTCTTCTGCAAGAAGGTGGTGAGTTGACCGCATTTAACTCAGAAGAAGATTATTCTTCAAGCTATAAGATCTCAGATACCACTGAGGAGACAACCAAAATAGAAAACACAAACAATACGGTTTATGGTGACTATGTCTTTGTGGATGAGCCTTATAAGGGTGGAATGTATGAGGCAATGCACCAGACCATCGTTATCACTTACGAACCCATCGAAACTGGCATTAAGACTGTTACTTCGGAAAAGAATAGTAAGTTCGACGGTGTTACCTATAACCTCGCAGGCCAGCGTGTCAGTGACACTCAGAAGGGTATCGTCATCAAGGACGGCCGTAAGGTTGTGATTAAGTAATTTCTCAGTTTTTAATATCGTTTAATCGGGAGAGTTGCATGCGGCTCTCCCGATTTTCTTGCTAAATTGTTTGGATGTTACGTGAAGGATGCTTATCTTTTGCATTGAAACGTCTTTGCGGGTCTTTAGTTTATTTAAGACGGGAAAGTTTGGAGGTATGAGAAATAATGCGTAACTTTGCAAACTCAAACCTATTGCAATAGATAATAAACTGATATGAAGAGATTCTTTTTATTGCTGACAGTACTGCTGTCGGCCATAGTAAGCAGCACGGCTATGCCTGCTTATAACAAACCCGTGAAGGTTCAACAGCCTGACGGTTCGTATGTTACCATCCGCCTGCATGGCGATGAGTGGTTGCACTTCAATACGACGGCTGATGGATACACGGTGGTAAAGGACGATAGCGGCTATTATCGCTATGCCGAACTGAAGGACGGAAGACTGGCGGCTACTGCTCAGGTGGCTCACGACCTGGATGAGCGCTCTGCACAAGAGCAGGCTTTCCTGGCGAGTGTCAAGAAGTATCGGGTTCCTGAGATGTCGGAAACCGTACGTGGCATGAAAGCCCGTGAGGTGGAGGCACGTGCCAAGACGCTGTCTGCCCATCAGGCACGTCGTGCTGGTTCGAACAGGGCTGCTGTGTTCGACTATAGTAAGTTCAAGGGACTCATTATCCTAGTAGAATATAAGGATCAGACTTTCTCACGCGAAGACTATAAGGAGGTGTTTACCGATATGGTGAACAAGGAGGGCTATACGGGTTATAGTAATAGTGGCTACGGCCGTTTCACGGGTAGTGTGCGCGATTATTATTCCGACAATTCTGGTGGGAAGTTCCAGCCGCAGTTCGACATTGTGGGACCTGTCAAGATTAATTATAGCAAACTTGATGCTAATGGAACCGAAAACGGTGAGACGTTAGCGAAGGCAGCCGTTGATGCTGCCGATGAGTTGGTGAATTTTGCAGACTACGATACTGATGGCGATGGCAAGGTGGATATGGTCTATTTCGTCTATGCAGGACTGAGTTCGAATTATGAGGGGAACGATGAGGGGCTGCTTTGGCCATACGCATATGACTTTACTTATTATAACAATCTGAAGAAGGACGGTAAACGGTTGGCTCGCTATGCTTGTTCTACGGAGTTGTTGGGCGCTGAAAGCTCCAGCATTCTGGACGGAATTGGCACCATCTGCCACGAGTTCAGCCACGTGTTGGGCTTGCCTGACTTCTACGATACTGACTATGAAAAGAGTGGTGGAGAGAGCCTACATCCTGGCGACTGGTCGGTAATGTCGGGTGGCAGTTACCTTAATTATTCTCGTACTCCTGCCGGCTACTCGCTCTATGAGCGTTATGCCGTGGGCTTCTACGACGAGCCGGAGGTGATAGATGCTGAAGGAGCCTATGTACTGGAACCTCTCTACCTGAACGGTAAGGGCTATCGCATCAATACGCCTGTCAACAAAGAGTTCTTCCTGTTTGAAAACCGCCAAAAGACAGCCTTCAAGTGGGATAAATATCTGCCGGGCAGCGGCATGCTGGTACATCGTGTGGATCAGACAAGGAATGATGTGTGGACATATGGTAATTCGGTAAACGCCAACCCCTCACGTAACTATTATGAGATAGTGAGAGCCGGCGGTGATGGACATAATAGCGCTGGTAGTGCATACGACGTGTTCCCCGGTTCAGCTCATGTGACGGCATTGCATAACAATACTGAGCCGGCTAACCTGAAGACATGGTCTGGTAAGAACACCAAGTGGGGACTGACCAATATCAAGATGGCGAATGGCGTCATAACGTTCGATGTGGGAAATACATACGTGGTGAATAGTGTGAGCCTGCCCGAAACGGCAAGTGTAGGCGTTGGCCTGACAACCCAGCTGACGGCCGTGGTAGAGCCGGACTACGCAGAGTACACCCTGACATGGAGTTCTCAAGATGAAACTATCGCTACCGTTGACAAAGATGGTGTTATAAAGGGTGTTAAGGTGGGCGAGACCGACATTACTGTAAAGACTAACAATGACCTGACAGCCACCTGTCATGTCACAGTAGAAGAGATGAGTGCTATCGATGTGGCTGAGTTCAAAAGTCTGGAGGATGGTCAGGAGGTATTGTTGACATTGACAGATGCTGAAGTACTTTATGTCTATGAAAACGATGCCTATGTCCGTGATGCCAAGGGTGGTGCCTTCATGTTCAAAAATGCTGATCTTGGTCTGAAGAAGAACGACCGTGTTAATGGTACTGTCTATGTGAGGGCAAAACATGAAAACAAGATGATAGAGGCTGCTGGTGTTGGCGTTTCGACGAATAACGGTGGACTGACCATAAAGAGTGGTAATGAAGTGAAGCCTGTGGAGGTCAAACTCGATAACCTGTCAGAGGTAGACTATTCGGAATATGTTGTCTTGCGTGCTGTACAGTTGGAAAGGAACAATGGCGTATGGGTCATAGATCAAGATAAACGTATACTGTTGGGGAATCCTTTCGCCTTGCAGGGCTTTGGCATGATGAACTTTAAGAACAAGTATTACGATGTGGAAGCTATCTATGGTACAGATGTCCAGAATGGAGAAGTCATTGATGAGCTCTATAGAGTAAAAGAGCTTGTAGAGGTATCCGCCCCCGTTAGTGGCATTGAGGTCGTCGGCACGGAAACGACGTCTGCTGATGGAACATACTTTAACCTGCAAGGCCAGCGCGTCAGCCCGAACACAAAGGGCATACTGATCCGTAACGGCAGAATGGTCGTGAATAAGTGAGCCTCTATAGCCGACTTATGAACAAAATACTGACGACATTGTTTGTTCTGGGCTGTCTGCTGTCGGCCTCAGCAGAAGGTTTGGAGGTACCCCTCATCCAGAATGTCGATGCCTACGAGACCATGTCGCTCAACGGAGAGTGGAACTACATCGTGGATGTTCAGGAGGAGGGCTACTACGACTATCGTATGAACGTGACGCCCTGGGGATTCTTTGTCAACGCAAAGCCCCAGCGGCCTGAGGATCTTGTCGAGTACGACTTCGACAAGTCGCCGACGATGCACATTCCTGGCGACTGGAACACGCAGGACGAACGGCTGTTCTTCTACGAAGGCACGGTGTGGTTCAAGACGAGTTTTAAGGCTGTGCCTACGCAGGACTCTCGAACGCTGCTCTACTTTGGTGCTGTGAACTACGACTGCCACGTATGGGTGAACGGCAAGAAGGCTGGTCACCATGTCGGGGGCTTTACACCTTTCAACTTCGATATCAGCGACCTGCTGAAAGATGGCGATAATTTCGTCATCGTGAAGGTGGACAACAAACGCCATGCCGAGGACGTGCCGACGCTCATCTTCGATTGGTGGAACTACGGCGGCATTACTCGTGACGTGAAACTGGTCAAGGTGGCACCTGTCTATTTAGAGGACTACAGCCTGCAATATGAAAAGGTAAAAAGTTCAAAAGGTAAAAAGGTAAAAGAAGAGGGCGTCATTGCTTTCTCAGCTCACCTCAATAAGAAAGAGGCAGGTCATGAGGTCAAGGTCTTTATCCCAGAGCTGAAAATCGAAAAGACCTTCACCACCGATGCCGAAGGCACAATCCAAAGTTTCAAGTTCAAGGTTCCAAGTTCCAAGTTAAAGCTTTGGAGTCCTGAGAATCCTAAGCTCTATCAGGTTCAGCTCTCACTCTCCCCCTCTTTGGGAGGAAGCCAAGGGGAGGCTTGCACCATTGTCGACAGCATCGGCTTCCGCACCATCGAGACGCGTGGCAAGCAGATACTGCTTAACGGCCAGCCCATCTTCCTCAAGGGCATTAGTATCCACGAAGAGAAACCCAACGGCGGTGGACGCGCCAATTGCATTGACGATGCTCGGACGCTGCTTTCGTGGGCCAAGGAGTTAGGCTGTAACTACGTGCGTCTGGCACACTATCCCCATAATGAGACTATGGTACGCGAGGCCGAACGGATGGGCATCATGGTATGGTCGGAGATTCCCTGTTACTGGACCATCGCCTGGAAGAACCAGGCCACCTTTGATAATGCCAAGCGGCAGCTGACTGACATGATACGTCGTGATCATAACCGCGCCAACGTCGTCATCTGGAGCATTGCCAACGAGACACCACACAGCAAAGAGCGCGACGACTTCCTTGGACGTCTCGCCCAGCATGCCCGCAGCATGGACTCCACCCGTCTCATCTCGATGGCTATGGAAGTGACGGGAGCCTCAAACTACGTCAACCGCCTACACGACAACATGCACGAGTATGTCGATGTGGTCAGCTTCAACCAGTATATCGGCTGGTATCGTGACGTCAACGATGCTCCTAAGATGCGCTGGGAGATCCCTTACGACAAGCCTGTCATCATCAGCGAGTTCGGAGGTGGCGCCCGTTATGGTCTGCATGGCGATAAGAACCAGCGCTGGACAGAAGAGTTCCAGGAAAACCTCTACCGCGAGAACCTTGCCATGCTCGACAAGATTGAGGGTCTTGCCGGCACTTCACCCTGGATACTGAAAGACTTCCGCTCACCCCGTCGTGTCCTCCCTGGCATCCAAGACTTCTACAACCGCAAAGGCCTTGTCAGCGACAAGGGCGAGAAAAAGAAAGCCTTCTATGTCATGAAGCAATGGTATGACAGCAAATAGTAGTATGCCACTATTAGTATTGGTACGCCAACAAAATAAACTTGAAAGATTATGGACTTATTACACATTATTGCCGTTATTGTCTTAGTCGTCATCGGCGTGGCTATCTACCTCAATAAGCGGAAAGGATAAACTGGGCTGTTGATGGGCCTTTCTCTCATGGCATTTGTGAGCCTTTTACTCATGGCGTTTGCGAGGCTTGGGTGAAATGTCGGATTTTATCAATGTATTCTGCCTTGTGTTCCAGATAGGATTTGGCGTGGTCAGCGCCCTCGGCTACCCAAAGGGACTTCTCGCCAGACTTCGCTTCATAGAGCGGATAGACCATCTGCGTGGGTACAAAGGTGTCTGAGCTGCCGTGGATGAATAGCATGGGATAGCGGCACTTCTTTACCTGTTCCAAGGCCGAAGCCTCGCCGAAACTCCAGCCGTAGCGCAGTCGGCAGAGCAGACTCGTGGAGTACATCAGGGGGAATGCGGGCAGTCCGAACTGCTCCTTCAGTTGGCCTGCAAACTCGTCCCAAACGCTGGTGTAGCCGCAGTCCTCGACAAAGCGCAAATCCTTGATCTGTGGTAACGCCTCTTCGCCAGACAGTTTCATCGTCGTGGCTGCACCCATCGATACGCCGTGTACCACCATCGTGTCCGTTTGGAACGTCTTCATCCAGTGCAGCACGTCGAGTCTGTCCTTCCAACCCATCTGGATGGCGTCGCCCTCGCTTTCGCCGCAGCCGTGCAGCTCTGGCATCAAGACATTATAGCCAAGTTCGTGTTCATAGATGCGTGCCAGCCAGAAGAACTTGACGGCACAGTCGCGCCAGCCGTGAATGACAATTGCCGTTCGCTGGCAACCTCTGTCGACAAAGAAAGCATGATGGCGCTCTCCTGACGGCATCGTGAGGAACGTGTCGCGCAGGGCGTTCAGCTTTTGCAAACTATCCACCCACTCCTGGCACTCTGGATAAGTCTCAAACTGCTGCCGATAGCACGAGTCCCTGTCCATCCGGTTCGGATCAGGCGCCAGCGAATAGTCGAGCATATAGAAGCTGCCTCCAACCAGTGCGACAACGAACACCGTCACGACAACGGCTAAAGTCCAATACAATCGTTTCATGTGTATAATATAATAGGTGTAAAGCCCGATGCAAAAATACACAATTTCTTCCGAATTAATGCCTTTTTTGAGGAAAAAATGCAAAAGGGCAAGCGATTATTATGGTGATTTCATGGTCAACAGATATGAGTTTAGGGTAATCCCTATATCTTTTTCGGGGTTTTCCGCTTGTGGTATGAGGGAAATGTCGTAACTTTGCACCGTGAACAGAACAAAGAACTTGATGTTTAGCGTCTGATGTTTATGGTTTAAAGTTACGTATAACCTTTTAAAAGAATAAGAAAATGAAGAAGATAGCAGTACTTTTGGTTTTCGGCGCAGCGCTGTTGAGCAGCTGCGGAACGTACACTGGTGAAGGCGCCTATATGGGTGGTGGAGCAGGTGCTGTGCTGGGTTCGGCCATCGGCGGCATTGCCGGCGGAAGATATGGTAGCAATGTTGGTACAGTGATTGGTATGGCCAGCGGTGCTATGGTTGGTGCTGCTGTCGGAGCTGAGGCTGACCGTAGGGAAGCTGCTCGATATGAAGAGTACAAGCGCGAGCGTGCTGAGCGTCGCCGTGCAGCCCGTGCATACGAGCGTGAAGAGCGTAATGCCCGTCTTAACGAGCGTGAGGCCCGTTTGCAGGAGCGTGAGCGTCAGCTGCAAGAGCGCGAGCGTCGTCTGCAGCGCTATCAGCAGAATGAGCAGCGTTATCAGCAGCGCGAGGAGCGCGTGAAGGAGCCTGTCGACGAGTTGTTCTTCACCCCCAGCGGCTATAGCGTAAGGCGTTCTGGCGAGAGCAAGAGCTCTAAGAAGAGTTCCACCTACACGCCTCAGAGCAGTTCCAGTTCTAACAACGATATCATCGACTTTGACGGTGCTGGTCCTAGCGGCTACTAACAAAGTATCACATATAAAGACAAGGGGCTCGCAATCGCGAGCCCCTGTTTTTATACAATGCCCCCAAACACAGCATCATATAGACCTTGGCTTCGCCGAGCTCTATACAATGCCTTGCGCCAGCATTGCCTTAGCGACCTTCATAAAGCCAGCGACGTTGGCACCCTTGACGTAGTTGACATAGCCGTCGGGCTGTTTGCCATACTTTACGCACTGGGTGTGGATGCCCGACATAATCTGATGTAGACGCTGGTCGACCTCCTCGGCTTGCCACGACATGCGCATAGAGTTTTGTGTCATCTCCAGTCCGCTGGTTGCTACACCTCCGGCATTGACGGCCTTGCCAGGAGCGAAAAGCTGGCCGGCGGCGACGAACTTGTCGACAGCTTCTGCCGTACAGCCCATGTTCGACACCTCGGCAACGCATAGCGGCTTGTTGGCCAGAATCTGGTCGGCATCGTTGCCGTTCAGCTCGTTCTGTGTAGCACAGGGCAGGTAGATGTCGGCCTTCTGCTCCCAAGGTTTCTTGTCCTTGAAGAACTTCGAGCCAGGGAACTCATCCTCGTAGGGCTGACAGATGTCGTTGCCCGAGGCACGCAGCTCCAGCATGTACTCAATCTTCTCGTCGTCCAGACCCTCGGGGTCGTAGATGTATCCGTCAGGTCCGCTGATGGTGATGACCTTGGCGCCCAGCTCGGTAGCCTTCTTGGCAGCACCCCATGCCACATTGCCGAATCCTGAGAGTGCAACGGTCTTGCCCTTGATGTCAAGGCCGTGGGTCTCCAGCATGTGGTGTACAAAATAGAGAGCTCCGAAGCCCGTAGCCTCAGGACGCAGGATGCTACCACCCCATTCCAGACCTTTACCCGTCAACGTAGCTCCGTGGAACTGCGAGGTCAGCTTCTTGTACATGCCGAACAGGTATCCGATTTCGCGTCCGCCTACGCCAATGTCGCCAGCTGGTACGTCCATGTCAGGACCTATCACCTTATAGAGTTCGCACATGAAGGCCTGGCAGAAGCGCATCACCTCGTTGTCGCTCTTGCCGCGGATGGAGAAGTCTGAGCCGCCCTTGCCACCGCCCATAGGCAGCGTGGTGAGTGCGTTCTTGAAAGTCTGTTCGAAGCCCAGGAATTTCAGGATGCTGAGGTTCACTGAGGGGTGGAAGCGCAGTCCGCCCTTGTACGGGCCGATGGCGCTGTTGAACTGCACGCGGTAGCCGATGTTCACCTGTACCTCGCCCTTGTCGTCGACCCAGGGCACGCGGAAGGTGGTGATGCGCTCGGGTTCCACCAAACGTTCGATGATTTTGGCCTTCTCAAACTCTGGATGCTGATTGTACACCTCTTCGATGGATGTTAATACTTCCCTGACAGCCTGCAGGTACTCTGCTTCACCTGGATGCTTATGCTCCAAGCCTTGCATAATTTTCTCTACGTTCATAGTATATGTTTATTTTGCGTTAAAAAAGGATCATTATGTTAGTAATACACCGCAAAAATAGGGAATTTCCTTGAAACTTCAAAGGAAATTCCCAAATATTTTTACCCTAAGGTTACATTTTGTTAATTTGCAAGGCAAATAGCCCCTTACAATACGTGCAGGGTTCCCATGAGGTAGACCAGTCCGAAGCCTAAGACAATGGAGATGATACCCATGAGCAGGCCAAGCTTCGACATGTCTTTCTGCTTGACAAAACCAGTAGCGAATGCCAGTGCGTTCGGAGGTGTGGAGATGGGCAGAATCATAGCGCTGGAAGCTGCGATGGCCACGCCGATGAGTACGGTTGGCGTGCCGCCGATGGGAGCCAATTTGTCGCCCATGGCTCCGCAGACGATGGCGAGGATGGGCATGAGCAATGCTGCCGTTGCAGAATTAGAGATGAAGTTCGACAGCAGGTAGCAGATGGCACCTCCCAAGAGGAGGATGAGCAGAGGTGAGAACTCTCCGAAGGGGATGCTCTCTACGGCGTTGGCAGCCAGACCGGAGGCGTTCAGACCGTAGCCTAAGGCAAAACCGCCGGCTACCATCCAGATAACGCTCCAGTTAATCTGTTCCAGGTCGCGCTTGTTGATGACACCCGTCAGGGCGAACACCATGAAGGGTATCATGGCCACGGTATAAGAGTTGATGCCCGTCACGCTGTCCAAGAGCCACAGGGCTACCGTTACGAAGAACGTGATGATGACTACATTGGCGTGGAAACCCTTCTGCATGCCACCTTCGATATTCAGTTCAATGGTTTTCTGGGTGAAGGGGAACATCTTCAGCAGGATGCGCCAGCTGATGAACAGCAGTACGACAACAAGCGGGAACATAAACATCATCCACTGTCCGAAGCCCAGTCCCATGTTCAGACCCTCAGGGTCGTTCAGGTATTTCAGGGCGATGGTGTTTGGCGGCGTGCCGATGGGGGTTCCCATACCGCCTAAGTTGGCAGCGATGGGTATGCTCATGGCCAGTGCGATGCGGCCCTTGCCTTCTGGCGGCAACTGGCGGAACACGGGTGTCAGGAATGTCAGCATCATAGCTGCCGTAGCCGTGTTCGACACGAACATCGAGAACAGTCCCGTGATGAGCAGGAAACCTAAAAGCACCATCTCGCTCTTTGTGCCGAAGGGCTTTAGCAGCACTTTGGCCAACTGAGCGTCGAGACCCGTCTTCGTTGCCGCGATGGCTAAGACGAAGCCGCCGATGAACAGCATGATGACGGGGTCTGCGAACGTTGCCATGACCCCTTTATAAGATAACAGCTTGCCTACTTCCTCTTCGTTTACCATAGGCAGTATGCCGCTGTCCGTACAGAACAGCAACATCAGCACGATGATGGCCACCGAGGTAGCCCACGAGGAGACTATCTCCAGCACCCACATCATCGTGGCAAAGGCAAAGATGGCGATGATGCGTTGTTGGATGACGTTGAGGTTCTGGATGCCGTACCATTCCGCAGGCATGTTCCAGAGCAGTAATGTAACGAGCGCTACGAGCGCAATCTTGATGGCACGTTTGGTGCTGTCTTGAGGATGATACTTCCGTTGGTGGCGCATCTCGTGATATTTGTCAACGAGATGGAAGCCTTCGTAGATATGAAACATCTTTTAAATTTATAATTTAACGATTTACAATTTACAATTTTACGTTTCGGACTGCAAAGTTCGTCAATTCTTTATTCTTTATGAGATGCACCACCGTTAAATATTGCTAACAGATAGTTGCTGAGTTCATAGTTCACTATCAAGAGTTCATGGTTCATGTTGCCTTTGCAAACTCCATGTTGCAAAACCACGCCTCACAGACAGTCTATTTTCTATATGAAGTCAGGGCACCACCTTTGAAATAAGTCTCTTTTATAATCCTATTCTTTATCATTGTCTTATGAACAGATGGGAGGGAAATGGAGATATAGCCACAGCCTTTTGATGTACCGCCTGTAGTCAATGAGTTGTTGTCACGTCTCATTGCGGTATATACTGGTGTTGATGATACCCAAGTTTCTGTTAGATAGTCTTGACCAGAAAAGTTAACATAATTGGAATTGACCGTCTTTGAATTGCGTAAATGCATCACTCTCCAGTTCGTGTGATTTAGCTCTGTATCAGAATTATATGTCGCTGTCCAGGATAGTTCTCCTTTACCGTCTTTCTCTGGGTACCAGTATGGATTCATTGATTTGTCATTAAACGACCAATTTCCTCCACTCACATCACTATCAACATATTCTACCCAGAAAGCACCTTTTATTTCATAATCATGAGTAATGTATGATTTATAATCGGGTTTCCCTCCCGTATAACCAGTAATTTCAGTCTTTACGATTTTGGGATTAGATAGAACCAGTGAAGGTTTCGTGTCATAACGAAGTGTGAAACTGTATTTATCGCTGTATAACGTTGTCTGTTGGCCTGTAGACCTGTTACGCTTCTTCACATAGACACCCGCTTCATAGTTTAATATGGCCACATAATTATTTATATCTACTTGCATTTTACCGTTTTTGTAGCAGAAGGCCAAAGACTGTTCTTTGCTGACGTTGTCAAAGGCAAATTCCTGCTTGTCTTGACTGCCATCGAAATAGATTCCCCATTCTTGCACGTCAGTTAGATCGTCTAATTGGGCTGTAATGGTGAAATACATGTGATTGGTGTACGTTTCATCTCTGTGGTATTCGGTACTTGTTAGTTTTACATTGGTTATCTTACCCTTTGCCTTTTCCTCTTCCTGAGTTCCACTGCCATTGTCATAGATGACTAGAACATTACCGGCTTGCAGACTCAGTGCTTCGAAATCTTCTGGCGAAATGTTATTTCCCATTTCTGTTGTCCATGAGCCGTTGCTTTGGCGCGTAGACCTCACGGCATAATAGCCTGCAAAACTGAAATATACTACTGTAGGCAATCCACTGGATATTTCCATAAAGAAAGGACTCCATCCCCAGTTGGCTTCAGAGAACACCTTTTCTCTGGTGAAATTGAGGTTGTCAAGCGATGAAATAAAGCAATAGCCATCCATTGTATAATTGTTTCTCGAATCCTTGGAGTTCATGAACACAAACAACTGCTTAGTCTTGAAGTTAATCAGCATGCATGGTCTCTGGCCTCCATGATGATTGCTCTCCTCGTCCAGATAGATATTGTTGTCAAGGGTATATGTCTTTGTCGAGCCGTTCTTCGTTACGTCAAGTGTTAATGCAGACCGATAGCATTTCCAGTTGTCTGGGTTAACACGAACATCATTACGGTTTAGGATCTGTTTATAAATGTTATAGGTTGTTCCCTCGACATTTGTCGTAAGCATGAGTATCTTTTCATCTGCATCAGCAGTCTTCGAGTTACCTTGGACTATAATATGTTGAGTTCCGTTTGAGGCGTCGGAGGTAATATTGACTACGCTTGAGTAATCCTTACCTTTGCCGTCAGGCTTAAATGTGATGGCAATAGTTTTCGAATCACCACTCTGAAGAGTAGTCTTCTTGCCACTCTCCTGGATGTCAAAGATGCCATGCATACTTTCAATTTCATATGTTATGGCAGCATCTCCTGTGTTTGTGATTACAAATTTTTCCTTTTTACTCTTGCCATAAGCAATTGTTCCAAAATCAATATGCTCTGGACTGACACTTATCTTCTTTTCGCCACCAGCCTTCTTGGAGGTTCCCTTCAAATAAACATACTGAATACCATTTGATGCATCGGATGTAATCTCCACAATGCTCTCATAGTCGTGGTTTTTGATTTCTGGAGTAAACTTGACCAAGTATGTTCTCGACTCTCCAGCATGCAGAATGTCGCCTGAGCCACTGTCGATAATGTCGAATTCATTGTGTAGAGGCATGACATTATAAGCCACACTTGCATTTCCAGTGTTGCAGATGGTAAATGTTTCGGAAATGCTCTTGCCTACCTCAACACTGCCAAAATCAATGTTGTCAGGAACAACACTAATTGTTTTCACTTCATCGACATCGCCGTTTTCGAATCTTAGACTACTTCCATCCCATGTGGCATATAGGTGGTAGGCGTGTCCGCGTTGAATACTGATGTTTGATGATTTCTTGTTGTCGGAAATGGTGTAAGCACTATTCAAATTTGAAGAAATCTTCGCACCGTTAATCTTTTCTCCACTGGGGTAATACCACGAGATGAAGGTCTGCGTGTTGTTTGCTGGAATGCTTACAGTCTCGCTGGCCTGTTCATTGTAGTAGTCACTCTTATATAAAGCTGGTACTTCGTTCGTAAATCTCAAATATGCAGATGTGAGATACCATTTGCTATAGTCTGACTCATATCCGTTATGACGGAAGGAAATCTGTCTGTTTGTGGCGTTCTTCACGTGTAGTAACTCGTAGGTGCCTAAATGTTTGAACTGTGCCAAGGGTAGATTGTTGCCAGTAGCCTTTATGACGCAAAACATCGGAGCCCTGAATTTTTGCAGAGTAGTCCTGGTGAGTTCTGCCTTGAGGACAATGTTCGTTGTCTTACTACTATTGGTCTCAGTTGTGGCATCTATTCCGCAAAAGGCGTAAATGAAATATTGCTTGTTGACGTTGATTTCCATGGGCAGGGTAATGTTGAACGTAGCACGCTTCTTGTCGTTTGAGATTTCATAGACAGGCACCTTGCCTAAAGAGACCGTCTCATCGCCTTGACAGACAAAAAGCTGTACCATATCGTCGTCCTGCCACTGGGCAAGCATGTTTTTTGATGCGTTCATTTCCGACAAACCCACACGTGTCGTCATATCGTCAGAAGGCATTCTGGCAGTTAGTGTCATCTTCTTGCCCATGATCTTATCCATGTACGAATCCATCTCTGAACATCCTGCCAAAAGCATCATGAGTGGCAGGAATGCCAAAAGGCTATATATTCTCGTTTTCATAATTGTCGTTGTTTAGGTGTGTTTATAAATCGGTTCCAGGAACGTCAGGCAATTCGCCCTCGCCGCTATTGTTCGATTCTCGTAATGAAGGAGTAGTGAAGGTCTCCATGTCGCTGAAATAGAAGTCTAAACCATCGTAGATGTAAGACCAAACATAATATTTCTTTTCTGGTATTATTATGTTATTCAAACTTCCTTGTTTGTACATGAGGGTATAATTGAAAGAAACCAATCCTGTACTTTTGTCTTCACTAAAATGAGACGTGTCACCCGAGGTTATATAACATACCTGGTAAGCATCTTTAAGATTTGCCGTTTCACTGATGAAAAAACCGTAAGAAAAAGTGGGGTCTTGTTTGAACATCCATTCTCCTTCGTAGTCTTTTGTAAGATAATAACTAAGGAAAATCGCTTTTCCACTTAAATTGAACCAAATTCTATCATCAGTACACAAATCCGTAGGCTTATTGATATAAGGTTTTGTAATGCAAGACTCACCAATGTCTGGATTTTTTTGCGTGTTATACATCTTAAGGAGTTTTGCATAAGGATATTTGGTCTCTTTCCTATAATCATCTGGGAGCGTATTATATGCGTTTTCTAACGACATACCAGAAAGAAGCTTGTTTAACATGTAAAAATAGGCACGCTGCCCATAATAGTTACTCTCATCATATCCGTAATATGCACCAAATCCCTTGTCCAAAAAAGTTTTCCCCATATTATCGTTGCCTTTAAGAGACTCACAAGCCACGTTAAAGAATATAGGTTTTCCTTCTTTTTCGCTGCTTATTCTATTTGCTGCATTTTTTATAAATATCTCAGAAACCATAAGAGTCCAGGTGGATATGTCGCCATAGCTGATTTTTGCAAAGACAACCTCGTCTCTTGCATAATCTTTGTATTTGTATAGATTGTTAATGTTAATAAGCGCAACTGACTCCAATTTTTCAGTGTCAGGCAAATCGCTTCCAATAAGCCAGTGCACTTTCCGCTTGGAATCATAAGCTCCGTGGGTAATAAGAAATACTATATCATATTTAAAAATTGTTTCAGAGTAAAAATGTAAGTTGGGCGCATTAATGAGAATTGTCTGGTAACCATATCCATCACAGACCTTTTTTAATGCATTGGCAACAATTCTTCTGTCGACCTTGTCGTCTTCCAGAAATTGAGCATTTGCAATACATATACTTTTGGGATCAAGATAGGAATGTGTACTATAATTAGCAGAAGCCTTACTTCTTGTAAGTGGATAAACTATATTGGGATCTATTTCGTAAGTCTCTGGCCTTTTGAAAAAAGAATATGCAATTTTGCCATAGTCCTTAATCTCAATAAACATAGTGTTATCCGTTGAGTAAACATCCTCCACGTTGTCAATCTTCTTGATGTCTTC
>JAEEGH010005777.1_pt1 | contig 30805 bp, 20 predicted proteins | sample 9134181 | NCBI WGS metagenome assembly JAEEGH01 (sample SAMN16246544, study PRJNA631951) | gut metagenome | biome: gut microbiome; feature: rumen; material: DP-attached | host: Bos | place: Iran: Karaj | collected 2018-10
AGGCCCCTATCAAAACCAACGATTCAGATGCTTCTTCGGCTGCAAATGATAAATATTCCAAGATTTTATTCCCTGATTTGTCATTTTCTGAAGCAGGAACTCATTATTATGTTATAAAAGAAGTTGATGCAGGTACAACTGCTAACAGAATCACTAACAGTAACGGTGAGATAAGAATAAAACTTGATGTAGCTAAGAGTGATACAGGTGTTATCAGTTTTACCGTAAGCTCGTGGCATTATCTTAATAATAATAGTAATTTTGATACAAGTGCAGCATACAAGATTAATGATTCAAAGGCTATGAATGGTAACGAATTCTCGTTAGGTGGTTTCTATAACTATTATGAACCGGGTGGTACACTTACAGTTACTAAAACAATTAGTGGAACTGATTCTGCATATGCTCCAACGACAGATAGATTTAAGATTACTCTTACTGGTGTAGTTTCAAGTGCAAATCTTTCAGGTACGTATAATGTGAGCGGGGATGCTTATGCAGCAGCAACCGGTACGGATAAGTTATCAAGCATAACATTTACCAATGGTACCTCAGGTGATTTCTATATTGCCGGCGGTGGTAGCGTAAGTGTTATTGATATTCCTGCAGGCGCAGTAATTACTGTAGCAGAGGAAGATAAAGCGAATTATGAACTTCAAACAACAAATTTGAACAGGACTATGGTGTCCGGACAAACAGATACCGTAGCATTGGATAATAGATACACGGCACCAAAAGGTTATCTTAAGTTTACAAAGACTTTTGCGGGTATTGCCGCTGAACAAATTCCGACCGGTGTAGTCTTCAAGATTTATAATACTTTAGATACTACAACTCCGATTAAAACTCTTAACTGGACTGATCTAACCAAGAGTAATGGCGGTTTAACAGGAACGTGGACTCCGACTGGTGCGAGTGATGCTCTTCCTGTAGGAACATATATAGTTAAAGAGTTTGTAGGTGCATCAACGACTGAGGGTATTCCGATTACAAGTTACAGTGTTACGGTAACCGGTAATGGTTCGACGGGTGTAGAAGTAACAACTTCATCAAACGGTTCAGTTGAAGACGCGGCGGACCTTAATTTAAACAACGCCTATACTGCTACAAATACAGCTAATTTAAGCATTACAAAGAAAGTAATAGGTAATTCAACAAAGGATGGCGCAGATTTCTATGTTACTGTAAAAGGCGCAGACAATAATTATTACAATACAAATGGTATAATTGTTAATGAAAACAATGCAAGAACAGCGGTTAGAGCGGGTACAAATGGAAATCAAGGTGCAGCGGTAGTATTTAGTAATCTTCCTCTTCAGACATATACTGTAACAGAAGAAGATGCGTCAATTTCCGGTTATTCTTTAACTACTTCATATAATGGAGTAGACGGTACATCAGGAAGTGTGCTTTTAAATGATGCGAATACAACTGTAAATTACCCAATAATAAATACATATACTGAACTTAAGGGTTATCTTAAGTTCACCAAAACTTTTGCAGGTGTAGAGAGTTCTGAAATTCCTACTGGTGTTATCTTTAAGATATATAACTCATCTAATTCTGTGGTTAAAACTCTTAGTTGGTCAGATCTTACTAAGAGTGGTAATGGATTAGTAGGAACATGGAATCCGAGTGATGCGAGTGAAGCTCTTCCGTTAGGAACATACACAGTCAAAGAGTTTGTAAATTCAACCACATCCGACGAAGGAATTCCGATTGCAAATTATAGTGTTGCAGTTACAGGTAACGTTTCGACAGGTGTAGCGGTTGAATCTTGGAATAACTCAGCCGGAAATGCGGCAGAACTTGAATTGACCAATACTTATACTGCACTTAGGACAGTCAGAGTTAATAAGATTGTATCAGGTGCAACTCTACCTAGTGATTTTCAGATAACAAATAATTATAACAGTGATGTATTTACTGTTTCTAATAAAACCGGTGGAAGCGGAACTTCAGCGGATCCTTATTATTGGGAAATAGCAAATGTTCCGAATAATACAACAATTACTTTTACAGAATCTTTAAGTAATGTTTCCGGCTATGATTTAACAGTTTATGATGGTACCGGTAGCGGTAAAACTGAATTAACAAGTAAAGCGCAAGATGTAGTCGCTTCAGGCACTTCGAACGTGTGCACATTCTATAATGAATATACGCAACAGGCAGCTACAACCGGATCGATAGTTTTTGAGAAAACTTTTGCATTTGTTCCGACGGGTGCGAAAACCGATACACAAATAGCAAGCGAATTATCATCATTAAGATTTAAGGTAATTACTGAAGGTGGTGTTGATGTAACAAGTGTTGAACAGTTCGGCCTCAGTGGTATGGATCATACACCAGGTACATTGGTATGGTCAAAGACTATATCAGATTTACCACTGGGAACTAATTATTCAGTAGTTGAAGTGGCTGGCACAAGCGCCTTAAGTGGCTTTTCTCTTACCAGTAGCACTTCAGATACTGCGGTTGCAGCATTGGAATCCAATCCTAATACATATGGGATGACTAATACATATAAGCATCTTGAAAATATAACAATACAAAAAGCTGTTTCAGGTGCAACACTTCCGAATGGATTTAAGATTACAAATGATTACAACTCTACTGAGTTCACAGTAGCAAATAAAACTGGCGGTTCCGGAACTGCTGCAGATCCATATATATGGACTATTGCAAATGTTCCAAGTGGAACCAATATAACATTTACTGAGTCAGGATATGACAGAACCGGTTATACAGAAGCTGTATATAACAATACAACAAATACTACAAGCCAGTATGAAGTGGCAGGCGGTGCTCAGACTGTTACAGTAAGCAGTACTGCAGCAAACCTTTGTACTTTCTATAACGTATATACAAGAGATACTGTAGAACTCACAGCCACAAAAGTTTGGGATGACAATAATAATGCAGATGGAAAAAGACCTAACGATCTTGTAATGACATTGTCTGATGGAACAACTAATGTAGGGAATGTTACTTTAAATAACGCAAATAGTTGGACAGGAAGTTTGGTTGTTCCTGAGTATGATGAAGATGGAAATCTGTTAACATATACATGGACAGAAGCTAATGTTCAGGAATATGCACTAACAAGTACATTAACAACAGGAAATACAACAACGTTTACTAATGTTTATCCAATTCCTTCAGTAGATAGAGCTTCATTAAGCATTACTAAGACTGTTACAGGAAATACTGATAAGGATGGACAACCATTCTATGTTACTGTTATGGGCGCAGATGATAAATACTACAATACTAACGGTGTAGTTGTTTCTGCAAACGCTGCAAGAACAGCAATTACTGCAGGTTCAAACGGAGCAGCTGGTACAGCTGTTGTATTTAATAATCTTCCACTTCAGACATATACAGTAACTGAAGAAAGCCCTACAGCTGCAGGTTATTTAGTAACAACAACTTTCAATGGTGCAGATGGTACTGTAGGTACATCAGGTGTGTCAGGCGATGTTGCATTGACAACAAAAGATACTACAGTAGACTGTGCAATTGTAAATGCATACGCACCAATTGGAAGCTTGGAGATTACCAAAGTTTTAGATACACAAGGTGATACTCCTACATCTAGTGATACTTTTGATATTAATGTAAATTTAAATGTAACTGGAACATATACTGTTCATACTTATTTAGCTAATGGTGGGGGTACGAGTTCGCAAGATGTTGATTTTACAGCTGGTGTAGACGAAGTATTTCCTATGCATATTGGAGACACCATTGAGATTATTAAACTTCCGGCTGGAACTACATATACTGTTAGCGAACCGACTGTTCCGACGGATTATACAAATACAGGTATTACAAATAGTGGTACCGGAACCATTGGAACAGGTATAAAGAGTGAGGTTGAAGTAACTAATAAATATACAGCACCCGTTGTAATACAGACAGGAAGCATTAAGGTTACAAAGGTTCAGGATGCTTCAAGTACTAGTAGTATACCTACAACTGATTCATTCCCTGTAACCATAACATTTACTGATAATACAGCAGATACATATCAGGTTTCTGTTAATGGTGGAACTGCTCAGGATGTTGCTTTTGCTGCAACAGATGCGCATGTAGTTACTAGGTATATTAAATTAAATGAATTCTTTGAAGTTAGTGGCGTACCTCAGGGTGTAACATATACTGTAACAGAGGACTTAAGTGCTTTGACAGGATATGGAAATCCAAATATAACAAGTGGATCTGGAACAATCGGTGCAACAGTGGCTGATGTTACGGTTGCAAACTCTTACACAGCTCAGGCACCTGCGCCAAATGGAATCACTGTAAACTTTAGTAAGAGAGAAACAGGTAAGACAGAGGAACTTCCAGGTGCAACACTTCAGTTGTTACAGGGTACAACAAGCGTATCACAGTTCCAGTCAGGAACAACACCTGTATCTATTAACAACTTAGGTGCTGGTACATATACGCTTAAAGAACTTGTTCCTCCAACAGATTATCAATGTGCCGCAGATATTACATTTACTATTGAGGATGACGGAACCAATACCGGAACTCTCATAGTTAAGGACGCAAATGGCGTTGAAATACAGGATAAAACAATCGTAATGTTTGATGCTAAGGTTCCAATGAAGGAAGTAAGCTTCAGCAAGGTTAGCATTGGTAACATTGGAAAGATTGCAGGAGCTAAGTTAACTCTTTACTCCGTAGGTGCAAATGGTGTACTTACCAAGAAGATTGACTGGACATCATCAGAAACTGATGTATATAAGTTTACTCTTTCAGCCGGAGATTATGCTATTGAAGAAACAGTAGCTCCGGAAGGATATGTAAAGGCTACTTCATTAGTTAAGTTTAACTTGTCATTTGATACTAATGGAAATGCAGTTATAAAGGTTACAGAAGGCCCTGGTACATATGATGCAACTAATGATGTAATTCTCATTAAAAACGACCCAATCCAGGTAACCGGTAAACTCTCTGTTCATGTTGAAGAGAAGAAGACAGGCAGACCTGTACCGGATGCAGAAGTTGAGGTTACTGCTCCGGATGGAACAACAAAGACTTATAAGACAAACGGAGATGGTGAGATTGTAGATGCAAATGGCAATACACCTATCGATGTACCGGCTGGAACATATAAGATTAAGATTAAGTCTGTTCCTAAGGGATATGATGTTGATACAGGAGAAGTTGGTGATGTAACAGTACCTGAAAATGGCCAGGGAAGACATATTGCCAAGATAGTTTCTTCTACCGGTGGTCTTAAGATTAAGGTATTAGAAGAAGGTACAAAGAGAGAAGTACCTGATGCTACAGTAGTAGTTGAGGCACCTGAAGGAGTTAAGTTCCCGGATGGTTCAACCAAGATTACTGCAATAACAGATAAGAATGGTAATATTACAACTTATACAGGTGCTGATGGAAAGACTTATGATCTGACTTCAGGATTAACTCCTGGTGATTATAAGATTACAGTAACAAAGGTACCTGCAGGATATAATGTAACTGTAGGAGAGTCCAAGACATGTAAGGTTGTTAAGGATGAAATTGCTGAGCATGTAGCTTTAATTGCAACATCCTCTAATGTACAGCCTGCACCTGCTCCGGCTCCTGCACCAGCAGCAACTCCTGCAGCAACACCTGCAACACCAACCGGTTCAATAACTAACAGTATTAATGTTAAGACCGGTGATGACATGAATGTTTATCCTGCTTTAATTGCAATGGCACTTTCACTTATAACAGGTGTGTCAGTGGTGGCATTCAGAAGAAAAAGAGAAACTAAATAATCTGCTTTAAAATTTATAGCAACGAATACCGCTTGTAAGATTCAAATTACAGGCGGTATTTTATTGTACATTATTTGATTTTTATGTGTTATTGCTGATATAATTAAGGAGTGTATTTTTCTAATAAGGAGATTGGGATAATGAGTCGTGTATTTATTCTTTTTAACAACCTGGCCAACAACGGAAAGGGCGGTGAACAGGCTAAAAAAGTGGAGGAATATCTTCAGGGGGAGTATGTTTACGAAGATATTACCAAGATTGAAGATGTGAAGGCATATTTGTCAGGTCTTGAGGCTGATGACGAAGTAGTCGTATGTGGTGGCGATGGTACCATATCAAGATTTGCCAATGATACCAAAGATGTGGATTATAAGAATAATATTTATTTTTATCCATGTGGAAGCGGCAATGATTTTTACAGAGAGATTGGGGACCTGGAGAATCCGATTCCTGTAAGAGTTGAGCAGTATATAAAGAATCTTCCGACTGTGGAAGTCAAGGGCAAGACTTATACTTTCTTAAATGGTGTAGGTTATGGAGTTGATGGTTACTGTTGCGAGGTTGGCGACCAGTACAGGGAGAAGGGCGAGAAGGATATTAATTATACTTCGATAGCAATTAAGGGCCTTTTATTCCATTATAAGGCGACTAATGCCAAGGTTACTGTGGATGGTAAGGAATATAATTTTAAGAAGGTGTGGATTGCGCCAACCATGAATGGCAAATATTATGGCGGCGGAATGATTCCGGCTCCTAATCAGAAGAGACTATCCGATGACAAAATCATCTCCGTAATGGTCTTCGGCGGCTGGGGCAGAATCAGAACACTTATGGCTTTCCCGAGTATTTTTAAGGGCGAGCATGTATATAAGAAATGCGTAACAGTAATTGAAGGTAAGGATATTAAGGTTGAATTTGACGGTCCTAGACCTCTTCAGATTGATGGAGAGACTATACTTGGTGTAACATCTTACGAAGCTAAGGTGTAATGGGGATTGCTCCTTAAGTTTGGAGGCAGGAATGAGTAAGGTTAAAAAACAAAATCGAAAAAGATTCAAAGCCTTTAGAAGAAATAATGGCTGGATAGGCATTATCTTTCTTGCGCTTGCATATCTGGGAATGGTAATAATTGTATTTGCATTTACGGATATTATGTCTCAGTATGTAATGAACGCCAAAGTGGTGGCAGAGGTAGAGCGTGTCGCTGAGATAGTTGAAATATATAATAATTCTGAGATGCCGACGGAAGAGGCGCTTGAGCTTTTGGGACCTAATGGAGAGAGTTATGTAATAACTGATTCCAGAGGCGGAGTAATATATGAACATGGTGAAAATACTTTAAGCCACAAACTTCTTGCAGTTAAAGAAGCCTATGGAATTAAATACAGACTTTATGCCGATTCGAAGGAAGATTATATTTTCTTAAATGATGATCATGAACTGGAAATAGATCCGAGAAAGGTTGCTGATAATCTTACGAGTGGGGAATTGCTGGTTAACGATATGACATTCAGGGAATTTTCACTGACTGATGAAAGTGAGTATCTTCCGGAAGAAATAGAATCCACTTTGGATATTGATACTGCCAAGATGATCAGTTTCCCTATCTGGGTGGCAATCGGAATTAATAACAACTCCCAGAGATTTGTGGCAAAATGCTATGTAAGTTATAACCTTAGGGATATGTTCTTAGCCGGTGGTTTTGCAATGGTTGTATTAATGGGCGGTGGAATACTTTTCATTGTGCTTGTAATCAACTTTGTGATAAGCATTCACAGACAGCATAATACCATGAAGCTTTTCTTTACGGATATCATTACCAGAGAGAAAAACTGGATGTGGTTTTTGTATAGAGGCGAGCCGCTTGTTAAGAGAAAATATAAGAATGCTTATGCTGTTGTTAATCTTGTATTTGTAAAATATCGTACCTTCTGTGTATGCCATTCGGTAGATGAGGGCGAACTGATGCTTCGAAGAGTATATAATCTCATTGAAGCAAGTATTGGAAAGAAGGAATTAATTTCCCACTGCACACCTTCGCATTTTGCACTTTTGTTAAAAGCAGATGACAAGCAGGAACTTGATAACCGTCTTAAGGTTTTAATCAACAGACTTAAGAGTATTGATGATGAGCATGATTTTAACTTCCAGATAGGCGTTGATTTCATCGAAGTTAAAAAGAATGACAAGGGCAAAATCACCAGGCGCAGATTCGTTGACCTTAATGCAGAATACAATAATGCGTGCGCGGCAAGAACTTCTTTGGAAGATACAGAGGCTTCGGGCATTGCATATTTCGATGTTGAACTCGTTGAGGAACAGAGATGGAAAGACAAGGTTCAGGAGAATCAGCGTCAGGCAATCGAGAACGAAGAATTCGTTGTTTTTTACCAGCCTAAGTACAATCCGGAGAACAAGAAACTTGAAGGTGCAGAGGCGCTTATCAGATGGAATTCACCTAACCTCGGATTCCTTGCACCGGGAAGATTTATTCCGATTTTTGAGAATAACGGATTTATCAAAGAGATTGACCATTACATGGTAACTCATGTGGCGAGAGATCAGAAGAAATGGAAAGATATGGGCCTTGATATAGTTCCTGTATCCGTTAATATTTCAAGAGCTCATTTCATCGAAGATGATTTGGCTGAGCAGATAAGAGATATGGTTGATGCGGCCGGTGCCGACAGAAGATTTATCGAAATTGAACTTACCGAGAGTGCGTTCTTTGACGATAAGAAAGCACTGATTAAGACAATTACAACTCTTAAGGAATATGGCTTTATGGTTTCCATGGATGACTTCGGTGCAGGTTATTCATCCCTTAACTCTCTTAAGGATATGCCGCTTGACGTGCTTAAAATCGACGCTGATTTCTTCAGAGGAGAAAATAAAGACAGAGGCGATAAGGTTATTTCAGAGACCATTAATCTTGCTAGAAAACTTGGCATGAAGACTGTTGCGGAAGGCGTTGAGAAAGCCGAACAGGTTCAACTTCTCAAAGATGTTCACTGCGACATGATTCAGGGTTATTATTACGATGAACCTATGCTGCCATACAAGTATGAAGTTAGAATGGAAATCGGTGAGTGTATCGATAAAGAAGAAATGAAGAAGTATGAGGAAGCGAAGTTAAGGGCTATGCAGGCTGCGGCTGCAGGCAATGGTGAGCAGAATCCGGCCGGTGCGGCTGCCCGGAACACGGCTGCTCAGAATGCGGATCCTCAGGCTACGAATAAAGAAGGTGAATAAAAGTTGGATTGGGATTTAGTTAAAGATTTACTTGAAAATAAAATAATTCTGGCCATTATGTATCTGGCCATTGGCTATATTTTAATCAAAATCATCGACTTTATAGCCGGTAAATACAAGAAGAAACGTGGTACAAATATTAAGGCTTCTTTCACGAAGAGTGTTATTCAGGCTTTAATTACAATAGCTGTTTTGTTTAAGATAGCCAGCATGTCAGAGTTCATGCAGAATTTCTCTAATACAATTCTCATGTCTTCTTCACTTATTGTGGTAATCCTCGGTTTTGTATTCCAGGAAGGTTTAAGTAATATCGTGCATGGTTTTATCATTACCATATTTAAGCCATTTGAAGTAGGTGACAGAATACAGATTAGTGCAGGTGGTGAGACCATCACAGGTTATGTTAAAAATATGACCTTAAGACATACCACCATAGCCAATATTGCAGATAATGCTGAATGTATTATTCCTAACTCGGTTTTGGATAATAGTACAATTAGAAACCTGACAATGCAGGATTCTCATAACAGATATCCGCTTACTGTTTCAATTTCTTATGAACAGGCGGCCGATGAAGAGAAACTTCTGTTGGCGCAGGACCTTATCAGAGAAGAGATACTTGCCAATCCTCGTACAATAGACAGAAGACTTGATAAGAATAAGCCTATGTTTGTTAATGTGGCACTTAATCCAAGTACTGTTGACTTAACATGTTTCCTTGAGACCAATACACCTGAGGATAATTACTTTGCATGTTCAGAGGTTAGGCAGGCACTTCTTAAGAGGTTTGCCGAGAATGGAATCAGCTTTGCATATAATCATCTGGATGTTACGCTGATGCAGCAGGAGAGAAAAGATGAGATAGTTGAGGAAATGATGGAGAAGGCGCAGGCTGCAGAAGAAGAAAACGAAGTGGCTGAAACTGATAAATAAAATCGGATTTGATATATGATTATGAGCAGATAAATTCAGGTTGAGTTTATCTGCTTTTTCTTTTATTCTTTCTTGTTAAAAGATAAGATATGAATTATAATAATTATGTGGTTATAACAACGAAACTTTTATTAAGGAGGTTATGTTATGGATGTTAATGAATTAAAGAAACTGGCGCTTTTTGAGGAAATGACTGACAAGGAGGCTGAAGAGGCTGTAAAGGCTCTTGGTATTACAAAGAAGTCAGTTAAGAAAGGCAAACTTGTTATTAAACAGGGCGCTGCTCCTAAGGAGATTTTTATTATATTAAATGGTAGCGCTATTGTTGTAAGTACTGATGCTTGGGGTAATGATCATGTATTAAGCCTTCTTTCAGAGGGCGATATCGCAGGCAGTTCATATGCTTTATTTACAGATGAAGTGGCTCCTGCAAGTGTGGAAGCAACAACTAATGTTGATGTTATTTCAATCAATGCGGATGTACTTATGAAACCATCCAAGGCTTCATGGCAGACCAAACTTCTTATTGCAATGCTTGGGGCTGTTGCAACAGACAGCAACAAACTTCTTACTACAAATATTCTTACATCATCAAAGAGTGCAAGAGAGCGTATCATGATTTATCTTACAATCTCTTCTGAGCAGGCTGGTGATTCTGAATTCCTGATTCCTTTTGACAGACAGGAAATGGCTGACTACCTTGACCTTGAAAGAACTGCTCTTTCCAAGGAACTTGGAAGAATGAAAGATGAAGGACTTATCGATTACAGAAAGAATTATTTCAAAATCATTAAATAATCTATGGATATAAATAAATCAATATATTCAAATATGGATTTTGATCCATTATATTTAGCAGATGAAATCCGGGAAGGATTCTATATCTCAACCATGATGAAGAGATACTGGGCCTGTCAGCTTCGTGTGCTTGCGGAGATTGACAAGATATGTGTTCGCCACAATATTCCATGGTATGCAGATAATGGAACCCTTCTTGGTGCTATACGTCATAAAGGTTATATTCCATGGGATGATGACCTTGATATCTGTATGCTTCGTGATGACTGGATCAGGTTCTTCGAAGTTGCAAAGGATGAACTTCCTGATAAGTATTATGTTTTAAGTCTTCAAAAAGAAGAAGAATATGAGCAGATGCTTGGAAGAATTACAAATGGCAATAAGGTGTCATATGGAGAGGTGCATCTGAAGGAGTTTTACAATTGCCCTTATACTGTGGGGGTGGATATTTTTCCATTGGATGCTTTAGCTGATGATGAAGAAGAGGAAGAGGCAAGGCGCTCAAAACTTCTGGATATTGCAGCGGCCATGACATATATTAATTCCGGACTTGAGAAAAGTGATGATGCTAAAGAGGTAATCAGGAAGATAGAAAAAGACAATCATGTGTCTTTGGAATATAAAAAGAATCTTAAAAGAGAATTGCTGCTTTTAAGTGAGAAATTATACAGCCTTTATCCAACAAAGGATGCCAAGTATGTATCTTTGATGCCTTACTGGGTGAGTCATCATAATCATAAGTACGAGAAGGCTTTGTATGATAACAGGGTACTGGTGCCTTTTGAAAATACGCAGATTTATGTGCCAGCAAGATATGAAGAGGTACTTAAGGTAGAGTACGGTGATTATATGCGAATCGTTAAGGGCGGCGGTGTCCATGAGTATCCTGTTTATAAGGATCAGGAGGCCATGCTTAAAAAGCATATAGAAACCAACCCTTACAGATATACTTTTCCGAATGCATCGGAGGTTACAGCGCCAAGGAAAGGCGATATAAAAGAGCAGATTCGTACACTTACCGGAACGCTTGATAAGACGCAGAAGTTACTTAATGTGATAATTCAAAGCGGAAATGTTGAGACACTGAGGCAGGCTTTGGAAGGCTGTCAGTCTCTTGCCATAGCCCTTGGTAATCTTATTGAGAATTATATGGTGGGTACGGATATAATTCCCAAATTAGAGGATTACTGCGAGAAGATATTTATCTGTCACAGCGAGCCTTCTGTGGAGGCGCTTAGTGCCATGACAGGTCTTGGGGACTCCATTATGGTCTTTATCGAGGATTATCTGGTTAATAAGAAAGAGGATGTTCTCTTTATTCTTTGCAGGCATGAATGGTGGGATAATGCACTTAAAATGTATTATTCTTATGCGGCGGATGGAAGGAAGAATGTATATGTGATGTGTGCGCCATATAAGCTAGATGAGATTAACAGCGGAACTGTGGAAGGTGAAAGCGTAAGGTGCGACAGCGCATATCTGCCTTTTGATGTTAATGTTGTGACACTGGAAGAATATAATTATGCTGAGCGTTATCCGGAGACCATTATTGTACAAAATCCTTATGATCAGTTCAATTTAAGTTACAATATTCAGGATTATTTCTGTACAAATAATCTTAAGAATTATACTTCCAAACTTATTTATTTATCACCGGATGGAATTGAGCCACCTGTGGATGACAAGGATAAGGCTATTGCGGCATTGGAGGTTTTAATTGAGGAGCCTGCCAATGTATATGCAGATGAGATACTGGTAGACTCTGAGGGCATGGGTAAGCTTTATGTAGATACGCTAAGTGAGCTTTCAGGATTATCAAAAGAGTTCTGGGAAAATAAAGTCAGGGTATGCGAACCGCTGAATAAGGGCGATGTGGTTAAGAATGGACCGAAGGTACTGCTCTTTGAAGTTAATATTGCAGTTTTACTTAAAGAGGGCATGAAGGCTGTTCAGAAAATTGAGGATGCCCTTAAGGTGATGGATTTAAGCGATAGCGTAGCGTGTATATTCAGATTATCCGGTGAGGTAGATGAGCTTAAGACAATAGACAAGGGCTTATATGATTCGCTTGCCGGGGTTTTGAGTAAATATGGACTTGATATAAATGTTGCCATAACCACGGAAATAGATTATAGCGAAGTGGATGCATTTTATGGAAGTACGGGTTATTCAGCGCATATGGTAAGAAGTCTGGGTAAGCCTGTTATGATAATGAATGTAAATGTATAAGTTTAATTTAAAACAGCGGTCATGTATGATGATCGCTGTTTTTGTTTGAAAATAAAAACAGAGACCGTTAGGCCTCTGCTTTGTGTTTTGTTCGTGTATGATTATTCGTATCTGACTATTCGTAAAGAGCCAGGATTGAATCTCTTAATCTTGGATGTTTAATTACGAAGTGAACTTCAGGAGCATTGGATTTGGAAATAACTACTGTCCTGTTTCCATATCTTGTTATTGTGATGTTCGTGAAAAGATTCTTGTTATCCGGAAGGTCTTCAGGCGCCTCGCCTGTTCTCTTCTTGAGCTCTTCGGCTTCTTCTTTGCAGAAAACTGCATATTCATTTTCTCTTTCTTCAAAATAAATGTCCACAAGTGGCAACGCCTTAGAGAAAAGTGATTTCTGGCGTTTGATGGCGCCATCCATTTCGTCTTTACTCGAACTTAAGTAGAAGAAAGCGGTGGATAAATCCTTATTGGTACATTCTCCAATTAAGCAGACATCACCTGATACTCTGATAAGATGCTGAAAATCCGATTCCGGTTCTTCCTTAAGATAATAAGGAGTAATCAGGCCTGTCATATAAAGTGGAATCCAGTTCTCCAAACCAATCATCATTTCGCTGAAAGGACGATTGAGATCGTGGATTATGTTGATTCTGATTCCCTTTTTCAAAACCATTGCCAGGCCAAACATCCAGTTCTTGGAAAATTTAGGATCGCTTGCGAGCTCATCCAACGGAAGATTGGAATATTGCCATATGTCATCTGTGGAAGAGGACAAAACAGTCTTACGAAGAAATGAAAGTTCTGCCTGTTTCATACCTTCGACACCGTGGAAGTGTTTGCTGCCTGATGGTTTGATAGGAGTTGAGATGGCTTTGATTTTGTCAAAATGAATTTTCTTTGAGTAGTCGTTTAAGTCAAATTCATCGAGTTTTGACAGGTAATTCTTAAGGGCTGTCTCATTGTCTGTCGCTCCGCCTTTTCCATCATTTGGTATTGACCGGCTGAGTAAATACCCATATATTGCGTTGCTTCTTTGCTTGATATCTTCAAGTTCCGGAGTTGAAACTGAGATAAGAGTAGCAAGGGCGTCCTTTAATTCCGCGCTCTTACATACTTCCGCAGCATAGTCGCTTATGTTACGGGTAAATGAATCGTAATCAGCAGGGATTCTTTCAGTTGACAATACTCTTGAGATAAATGAAGGGTCGTAACCGGTCTTTTGGGCCAGTTGAAGGTTGCTGATATTAAGGACTTTGGCAAGAAGAGAAAGTCTTGATGCATAAAGGTCCTTATTTACGCCGGAAATAGGAAGAGCCTGGGTAAATGCGGTTTTGATATCTTCGTACGTGAGAGGCTCATCTTTCCCAGATTTATTCTTAGAAAGGGCAACAAGACCCTTGATCAGGTTTTCAAGTTCCTGGCTCTCTGCATCAGGAGTACGAGCTCCTGAACGATATCTGCTAAGTGTAGCATCAGACAACTGGCTGATTTCAGCAAGTTCCCTTGATGTGCACGGAATTCTATCCATATATTGCTTTAGTAAATCATGAAATTTCATTAAAATATATTCTCCTTTGGGGAATAACTAAGGCACTTACACTAATTATATTTATTATTATATAAATAACCTGATTTTTCCCACTTAGTCAATGACAAGGTGGAAAACAACAAAAAAAATAATTGGAAAAAATGCTATAAATAAAGCATAGTGTGGGTATTATTATGCAGACTAAAAAAAGATTAAAGGGAAGGGAGATATAAATGAAAAAGAATTGGAGAAAAATACTCAGCGTGATGCTGGCTCTGATTATGGTGGTAACACTGATACCTTTTGTAGGTATGGTAAAGCCGGTGGAAGTAGAAGCTGTTGCTCAGGGTGGATACTTTATTGAAGTAGATGCTATTAGTGGAACATTTGGTGAGAATCAAAGTGCTAACGTTCAGGTGCAATTTCGCGATGCTCAGGGAGCCCCGATTGGAAATTTAGTTACTGTATCCAGTACAAGTGCTTTGGTGCAAAATCATATTGAAGATAATGTTCCTGCAAATGCAAGTACTGTTTTGGTGACTCTTCAGGATGCAGATAAAGGTGTTGACTCTATTTCAATCATGATTGCTGGTCAGCAGCTGATTAGTGAAAATGCTACAGATCGAGCAGCACAGATTAATAATCTTAAAGCCGGTGTTTCCTATAATATTACCAATACGCAGACTTTGGAAATAGCAGTGAGATTTGGTACAGCAAGTCAAGGTGGTGGTAGTAATCCGCCGGCACAGCAGAATTACACTGTTGACTTTGGCGCAGGTACATGGACTGTTGGTGGTACTAATGTTACAGCAACTATAGCAGGAACTGCTGTAAGTGGTCAGGTTGAAGTTGCAAGTAATGCTGTTATTAATTTTAGCAATATTAACCGTGAAACTATGGACATATATTGTGAATCTGAGGATCATTTCAATATGGTTCTTGCTATTGATGATTCGGGAAATGCTTCTTTAGGAAATTCATTTCCAAATGGAAAAGTAATAGCATTGGTTGTTGAACCAAGAGGTACACATCAAGCCGGTGGTGGCGGACAGCCTGGACCAAGTGGACCGGAAACATTGATTAAAATCGCAGGTCCTGCTACAACAGGTTCATGGACCGTGCCGGAAGGTGAAAGGATAGTGGTTGATGCTTGGAAGTACCAAGATGAAAGCCACAGCTATTATCTTCCTATATCTTACGATGATATGTACAAAGGACGAATGGAAGATGGAGAATATAGAGACGGTGTTCGTGTTAATATAATTAATGGCGAAGATACATGGACTGATTCCTGGTACAGAGATTATCAAGCTCAGGAATTTGGATCAAGATATCCTAACGAAGATAACTCCGGTTGGGTAACTCAGGGACCGCGAGATGATCGTATGCTTTCATTTTATATAAACGGCAAAAAGGGAGAAGGAACACGTAAAATTATCGTTGCTTCGAACTGGGATAAGCAAATAGAGAGAGTTATTGTGAAAGATAGTGCCGGAAATGTGCTTGGGGATTTTGACAAAACACAATTAATCGATGTATCTGATACAATGCTTAACTATATGAATCATTTTGGTGGTCAGTTAATATTCAACGAATTGACAGTTAATGCTACATCAGATGAAGAATATTATGTTTATGTTGATATGCGACCATTGCTTGAGAGCGAATGTAGAATCGGTAACTTCTTATGGTCTAATGATGTGAACTGTCCATCTCCGGATGCATATATAGGTAACTCTAATATTGCTCTTTTGAGCCTTGAGTATGATGGACAAGAGTTTTCTTTAGAAGATATTGAAAATGGACGTTGTCCTTATGTGGGTTCGTATGAGGGTAGTGGCTCGGTAAACGTTGAAACCGGCGTAAGCTTTGGTGAAATGTTTGTTCCGTATCTTGCAAAAGTTACAATGAGCATTACTCCTGATCCTGGTTATCAGGTTAAGTCATTTAATGTTTCAGGCGGTAATTTCGAATTTAATTCCGATGAAGTAGGTATCGTTACATTTACAATTGGTAGAGGTAATTTCCACATCGGTGGTGAGACAATTGAAGTAACAAATGAAGTTGCAGCAAATGCAACAAAGATTGGCGGGGCTAAGTTGGAAGACTTAACAGCCGGTGGAGACTTCAAGTACGGTTCTGCTGAACTTACTATCAGTGATGCAAATCCTTCAGCAGCAAAGGTTTCAGAGTTTACAACTCAGGCTTCTAAGCTAGATGCAGATATTGTTGATGGCAAGTCATATCTTTCTATCGACCTTAATCAGATAGTTTACAAGGCAAACGGTAGTGATGATCCGGACAAGATTAACGATCAGTGGATTGATGCAATCCATGATCTTGGTGACGGATATGTGCTTGTAACTATTACATTTGATGCAGATACAGATGTAAGTACTGTAGCACTTGTGCATAACATTGGTGATGGTGAGGATTATGAACTTATCAGACCTGAGTCTTTTGATGCAGCTAAGCACACAGCTACGTTCAAGATTAAGAGCTTTTCAACATTCGCTATTGCTAAGGCACATACCAAGACAGTTCCTGTGACACCTAGCAATACAAACACAAATACAAACACAAATACAAATACTAATGGTGGTGGCTCAGGTGCTCCTGCAGCAACAACTGTAGATACAGTTCCAAAGACTGCAGAAACATTCCCTGTAGCATTACTGTTAATGCTTTCAGTAATCTCTCTTGGAACAATGGCAACAGTAGTTGTTAAGAGACGTAGAATGTAGTATTTACAATAACTTAATAAAGTTACATAGGCATCGGGTAAACCGGTGCCTTTTTTGTTGACATAAATGTATTGTTGGGGGTACAATTATTGTGTATTTTTGTTGTTTAAAGTAATACGATATAAAAATCTGAAAAAAGGAGATGTAATTTTATGAATCGTACAAAAAGATTCTTAAGAAAAGTGATGAGCGCTTCATTAGCTTTTCTGATGACAGTTGGTATGATGCCAATGACTGCAATGGCTAGTGAGCCAGCTCAAACTGCAGGAACTCTTACTATTTCGATGTCTAAAACAGAGGGAATTGAGTTTAATAATGCCAATATTGAAGTTCAATTCTTGGATTTAGATGGACAGCAGATAAGTGCAGCTGTAGCAGGAATTAATGCAGATAATAATTATACAGTAGAAAATCAGGTATCGAATATACCTGCTGGTACGCATCATATTGTTGTTAAAGTACAATCTGCTGGAAAAGGTTTAGCATCTGCTTCTATTACAGGAGAAAATCTTGAAGGAAATGTGGCTCAGATTCTTACGCTTGATTCAGAAGACGGACAGTTGATTTATTTAACATGCCCTGAAAGTATTGTAATTGATATTGTTGTTGGCGATCCTAACAAACAGCCAGGCGGCGAAGATGGCGAAGACAATCAGCCAAGTGGACCACGTGCAGATGCTGTTATTCATTTAGCAGGATGTGGTAATGGTGCTGATGTTTGGACAGGCGTTCCTATGGTAGATGACTATAATGGCGCTACTACTTTTGATTTCAACGAAACATGGAAGGGTGTACCTCAAGGTGACCATAGAAGAGGTGGACTTAATGTAAATATTATTGGTACACCTGATTGGACTGACAGCTGGTACCAAGGTTATGAAGACCAGGAACGTCAGCGATATTTAAACTTTACTGTAGATGGTGTTGAACCTGGTCAGGGAGACAGATATATTGTTGTTGCTACTCAGTGGAGCGAAACAATTGATGCAATCAGGGTAAACAATGTAGATTACAGCAATCAGTTAATTACTCCTGCTTCATCTATGGACCAGTACTTTGCAAATTTCGGTGGACAGATGATTTATAGTGTCATTAAGGTACCTGCAGCAACTTTAAGTACTGTTGATAACAGAGAAGTAGAAGTTTATGAAGTTGAAGCGGCTGTAAGACCAATAACTGAAGAAGAATGTAAGGTTGGTAACTTCTTATGGTCTAATGATCCTTCAAATGCATCGGGTGATGCATATGTTGACCATGCAACTATGGGTATTTATGAAATAGAATATAATGGACAAAAGTGGAACAACACTGATATTAATGATAATAAATGCCCATATGTTGGCGATTATAAGGTAAGATCAACTAATGCTGAAGGAAAATTTTATGGAAGTATGTTCGTTCCGGCAGGTGCAAAGGTAACTATGTTTATTGATCCGGAACCGGGATATCAGGTTAAGTCATTTAATCTTTCTGGCTCACAGTTCGAAGCTGTGAATTATCTTACTGGTGCTTTTAAATTTACAGTAGGCAAGGGCAACTTCCATATCGGAGGTACAGCTATTCCGGTAGAAAACAAAGTTTTAGCTTCAGCAACAGGCATATCTGATGTTAAGGCAACAGTTGCAGCAGGTGGTGATTATCGATATGGTAATGCTGATTTAAGTATTTCAAATGCATCTCCTTCTGCAGATAAGAAGGCAGATTTCGTGACTGCAGCTGGTGAGGAAGAAGTAGATATTATTGGTGGCGATGATGCATACCTTGCTATTGATCTTAACCAGGTAGTTTATAAAGCAAACAGTGCTGAAGAGGCTGACAAGGAAAATGAAACCTGGACTCTGGCAATACATAGTCTTGGAGATGGTTATTCAGATGTCACAATGAAGTTCGCTGATGACGTTGATGTAAGCAGAGTAGTACTTGTACATAACATTGGCGATGGTGAGGACTTCGAGACAATCAGACCAATCAGTTATGATGAAGCTAATCATACAGCAACATTTAGAATTAAGAGCTTTTCAACATTTGCTATTGCTCAGGCACATACAAAGACAGTTCCTGTAACACCTAGCAATACAAACACAAATACTAATGGTGGCGGCTCAAGTGCACCGGCAGCAACAACTGTAGATACAGTTCCAAAGACTGCTGAAACATTCCCAATTGTACCTGTAATGGTAGTTGCAATTGTTTCATTCGCTGCAATGGCTGTAGTAGTATTTGAAAGAAAAAGAAGAGCATAAAGACTTGCGTTAATAAGTATAAAGAGGCAGCGCCCTAACAGGGCGCTGTTTTTTTGTGCGAAGAGGGTGCAAGTGCAGACTTGCTTGCAAGTATATGTAACAGCAAAATAGACCGTGCACACTTGTGTGCTAAGGTATAATTTGCTGTTGCATATAGCATGTGTAAACATGCTAATCTGCATTTGCACCTAACGTACATCGAGTAGGGGCCCCCTACTCGATTGCAATATTTTTCCAACTCGATATCGCATAGTTATAAAAAAACTTTATAACCAGGTATAGAGACGAAGTATTTTTCGAAATGAAAAATGTATTGTATACTTGCACTTGTAAATCAAAGAAAGTTGAAAAATAGTTAGGAGGTTGGAAATGAAGTTTAATTCAGCAGGCGGTTTAATAAGGTGTTGAACATAGATTTGAATGTTAAGAAGTATTAAAGATTGTTATAAAAAATTGTGAATTGAGAGGAAAAATGAAATGAAAAAGAAATTATTATCAGTTTTACTTGCAGCATCACTTGGAGTAGTTGCTTTAAGCGCATGCCAGTCAGGTTCTGCAGACGTTGTAGAAGACGCTGTAGATGAAGTTGTGGAAGAGGCAGTTGAGGAAGCTGTAGATGAAGTGGCAGAAGAAGTTGAAGTTTCTGCAGAAGGAAAAGTCCTCAGAGTTGCTGCTCAGTCTTATCCATTGTATTCACCAATCAACGTAGCTTATGACTTAGGTTACTTTGATGAAGAGTTCGAAGCAATCGGTGCTGAATACACATGGACAGAATTTGCATCAGGTCCACTTGTAAATGAAGCAGTTGCAGCCGGTGAAGGAGATGTAGGATTCATGGCTGACCTTCCTGCAATCATTGCAAGATCATCAGGACAGGATATTCAGGTTGTATCCGGTGTATCAACAGGTGAGCGTTCACTTGCAGTATTAGTTGCAGCTGATTCAGATATTGATGATATCAAGGATCTTGAAGGTAAGCAGGTTGCATATGCATTCGGTTCTTATGCACAGCATCTTCTTGCACTTGTACTTGATGAAGCAGAACTTACATTTGATGATATCGAGAGCGTTAACTTAGGTGCTGCTGACAGCCCGGCTGCTCTTGCAAATGGTGATGTTGATGCAATCGTTATCTGGGAACAGTTCATTACAAAACTCACAGAAGATGGTACAGCTCGTGTACTTATCGATGGTACAGGAATCAAGAAGAGCAACATGGTATTATATTCAGTTAGTGATTTTGCAAGTGAGAATCCAGAATTAATTGAAGCATTTATTAAGGCTACAGACAGAGGTGCTCAGTATATTAAGGAGAATCCTGAAGATGCAGCTAAGATTCTTGCCGAAAGATATAACGTATCTGAAGAAGAGATGGTAAAGATTCTTGGTAACTTCGACTTCTCAGTATCACTTACACAGGATGATATTGATGAGATTACAACAGTTGCTGATTATGCATATGAAGCAGGAATCATTGCTAACCCTGTAGATGGTGGTGAGTTCATTAATACACAGTATCTTGAGGAAGCAGGATATTAATTAATAAGAAAGATATAAGATAAACAAGAAGAAGCGGCAGATATTCTTGTCGCTTCTTCTAAGTTTATTGTGGATAACGAAATGAGTAAAACAGTTGTTGAAAAAAAGAAAGTCTCATGGCTTTATTATCTGGGACAGGGCTTATTATACGTAGCCTTACCTATATTAATAATTCTTATATGGGAATATATATGCCATTACGGTAATGTACAAGCATATAATATGCCGGCGCCGGAGGTAATTCTGAAGGATGCATGGGAGAAAATCCAAAAAGGTGTTTTGTGGAAACATATTTCAGTCAGTTTCATAAGAGTATTGGAAGGTTTCGCCATAGCTGCTGTAGCAGCGCTTGTTCTTGGAGTATTTATAGGTCTTAATAAGTATTTCGAAAGATTTACTGAACTTGTACTTCAGATACTTAAACCGATTCCTCCTATTGCATGGATCCCGCTGGCAATCCTCTGGTTTGGAATTGGAGAAAGCTCCAAGTTATATATTATTTTCTACGGCGCATTTTTCCCAATTATTTTAAATACCGTAGATGGTATTCATAATATAGATAAGAAATATCTGGAATTAGGTAAAGTATATGAGATAAGCAAGTGGAGACTGGTATGGCGTGTGATTATACCGGGTGCTCTTCCTGCCATACTTACCGGAATAAGAGTTGGACTCGGTAACGCATGGGTGTGCGTTGTTGCGGCAGAAATGATTGCGGCAACCAAAGGTGTTGGTTATATGTTATCCAACGGTAGAAGTATGTCGAGAGCGGATGATGTAATACTTGCAATGCTTCTTATTGGTATTGTAGGTAAAGTTATGGATGACATACTTAAAACAGTGTCCAAACGTTTTATGAAGTGGAGCGTATAAGATGACTATAAGAGATACAAATAAAGTAGTAGAGATTTCAAATCTGGATAAGTTTTTCGATAATGTTCAGGCGCTTGATAATGTATGTCTGGATGTGAAAGAAGGAGAGTTCCTTTCCATTATCGGAGTCAGCGGTTGCGGTAAGAGCACATTAATCAGAATAATTGGTGGTCTTGAAACAGCTACTTCAGGAGAAGTGCTGGTAAAAGGGGAATCTGTAACAAAACCGTCGAGAAAAATCGGCTTTGTGTTCCAGGATCACAGACTTCTTCCATGGCTTACCGTATCACAGAATATTAAACTTGCTCTGGATACCAAGATAAAGGATAAAGATTCAATAGTGGAAAAATATCTTAAACTGGTAGGGCTTGAGAATTTCTCCAATTCATATCCTTCACAGTTATCAGGTGGTATGGCACAGAGAGTTGCCATAGCAAGGGCGTTGGCCAATCAGCCTGATATCCTTCTTCTTGATGAGCCTTTCGGAGCCCTGGATGCTATTACAAGAATTAATATGCAGCAGGAACTTCAGAAGATATGGAAGCAGGAAAACATAACCATGATACTTATTACTCATGATATAGCTGAAGCAGTTTTCTTGGGGGAGAGAGTAGTGGTTATGTCATCAAGACCGGGAAGGATTAAGGATATTATTCCGGTAGATGATATTTGTCATTATCAGAGAACCGGCGGCGATTTTGCCAGAACAAGAGATAAGATATATCAGGAATTCTTTAAGGATGAGGAATTGCCATTTGCTTATAACATTTAAGAGAGAAGGAAGATAAAATGTCAGAGAGAATATTATCCCCTCAGGAAGAGAGAGTTGTTAATAAGAAGAATATTGTTAATTTCAACAGAGCTACAACGCTTATTGGGAAGGTGAGAGGTGTTAAGCCACAGATAGATATAGAAAGAGGTTTATATTTCACTCAGTCTTTCAAAGAGACAGAGGGCCAGCCTTTGATATTAAGATGGGCTAAGGCGTTATATAAATATGCTGAGAATTCAACAGTCAGTATTGAAGATGGACAACTCATCGCAGGTAGAGGCGGCGTGGCAGGAAGATATGGAATTCTTTATCCTGAACTTGATGGAGATACATTAGGAATTAATATAGAGAAACTTCCGGGAAGAAGTACATCTCCTTTTGATATTTCCAAAGAGAATGCAGAGATCGTTAAGAATGAGATTGAGCCTTACTGGAAGGGTAAGACTTATCATGAAGAATTATCAATTTCACTTCCTGAAGATACAAGAAGACTGACATATAACAGGGATGAGGAAGCGTCATCAAGATTCATTGTTAATGAGACATCATCATTCCGTTCATCCATTCAGTGGGTGCATGATTATGAGATAGTTTTAAATAAAGGCTTTAACTGGATTAAGGAAGATGCTCTTAAGAGAATATCCGAATTGGATGAAGACAGTGCCTATGACATCATGGAGAAAAAGCCATTTCTTGAAGCGCTGGTTATTATGTCTGATGCCATTGTTCTCTGGGCTGACAGATATTCAGAACATGCCCGCAATCTTGCAGAAAAAGAAACAGATGAAAAGAGAAAAGAAGAACTTCTTACTCTTTCAAAGATATGTTCCAAGGTACCTGCCAATCCTGCAGAAAACTTCTATGAGGCAATTCAGTCTCAGTGGTTTACACAGATGTTTTCAAGAATAGAACAAAAGACAGGAACAATTATTTCAAACGGTCGTATGGATCAGTATCTGTATCCGTTTTATGAGAAGGATTTAAAGGAAGGTAAGATTACACCGGAGCGTGCTCAGGAATTACTTGAGTGTGTATGGGTTGAGATGGCTGCTTTCGTTGATCTTTATCTGTCAGAAACGGGTGGCGCTTTCAATGAAGGTTATGCACACTGGGAAGCTGTTACAGTTGGCGGACAGACCAAAGACGGACTGGATGCTACTAATGACCTTACATATATAATCCTTAAGTCCAAGAGGGACTTCCCACTTAATTATCCGGACCTGGCTGCTCGTGTTCATACGAGAAGTCCTAAGAAGTACTTATATGAAGTGGCAGAAACAATAAAGGATGGTTCGGGATTCCCGAAGATAATAAATGATGAGGAAGTAATTCCATTGCTTCTTTCCAAAGGGGCTTTATTCGAGGAAGCATATGATTATGCAGTATCGGGATGTGCTGAATGTCGTATGCCGAACAGGGATACATATACAAGTCCGGGAGCATATATTAACTTTGCAGCAGCTCTTGAGATGACTTTATATAATGGCAAAATGCTGAAATACGGAGATGAATTATTAGGTCTTGAAACCGGTGAGGTAGAAAACTTTGAGACATTTGATGATTTCTTTAATGCATATTTAGCACAGCAGAAGAATTTTATCAGACATGCATTCCGTCAGCAGTATCAGATTAATCATTTAAGAGCAAGACATTTTGCAGCGCCTCTTGGTTCTGCATTATCAAAGTTAAGCCGGGAATCATGTGTTGATATTCATTCAGAACATGTGCCGGGTGGAATCGATTTGGGATATTTTGAATTCATCGGATTTGGTACAGTAATTGATTCACTCTCAGCAATTAAGAAATTAATTTATGAAGATAAGAAGATTACTTTTGCAGAACTTAAAGAAGCTTTGGTAAATAACTTTGAAGGATATGAAGTTATAAGAGCACTTCTTAAGAATGCACCTTCATATGGTAATGATGATTCATATGCTGATGAGATAGGATTAAGGCTTGATAAGGAAGCCGGAGATTATGCAAGAAAATATGGTAAGGAATTCGGCGTACATATTGATTTAAGATATGTTCCATTTACATCACATGTACCTTTCGGAAAGGTAGTAAGTGCTACACCTAACGGAAGAAAAGCATATACACCACTTTCTGATGGCTCGAGCGCATCACAGGGTGCAGATATTAACGGACCTACAGCAATATTACAGTCTAATTATAAGACAAAGAACTGGAATAATAATTACAGAGCTGCAAGACTTCTTAATATTAAATTAAGTCCAAGCTGTGTAAAGGGTGAGCAGGGTACAGAAAAGTTAGTTGAATTCCTTGAAGGATTCAGGGATTTAAAACTCTGGCATGTTCAGTTCAATGTTATTAATACTGATACCATGAGAGAAGCTCAAAAACATCCTGAGGAATATAAAGATCTTCTGGTAAGAATTGCAGGTTACAGCGCTTATTTTACCGAACTGTCCAAAGATTTGCAGGATGACTTGATTGCACGAACGGAGCAACAGGCAATATGACAACGATAAACCAAAAACTGCTGGTTTTTAACATACAGAAATATTCTCTCCACGACGGCGAAGGAATACGCACCACTGTGTTTCTAAAAGGGTGTCCTCTGAGGTGCAGATGGTGCTGTAATCCGGAGTCGCAAAAAGAAGAAAGAGAGATAATTTTCAGAAAGACCAGATGCCTGGGTGAGAAAGTATGCGGACTATGTAAAGATGCTTTCCCAAAGGGCGGAATAAGTTTTAATAAAGAAGGCATTCCTGTTATCGATTACGACATATGTAATACCTGCTATGAAAAGAGCGATGTATGTCCTTCAAAAGCACTTGAAATCGAAGGCAAATGGATGAGTGTGGATGAGGTAATTCAGAATGTACTTAATGATGAAGTTTTTTATAAAAAAGGCGGGCTTACATTAAGCGGCGGTGAGCCACTTAATCAGCAGGCAGTGGTTAGTCTTCTGAAGAAAGCGAAAGAAGAAAGAATTAATACCGCAGTTGAGACATGCGGATATGTGCCGACTAAGAAACTGCTGGAGGCAGCAGAATACTTAGATGAAATATTCTTTGATGTTAAGTCTGTTGATGATAATAAGCATCAGGAATATACGAGTAAATCAAACGCTTTGATTCTGGAGAATATTAAAGCGCTTAAAGAACATTTTCCGGATAAAAAGATACATGTGAGAACACCGGTTATTCCAGGGTTCAATGACAAAGAAGAGGAACTTGAAAGAATAAAAGAATATCTTGATTCAATAGATATTAAAGACTGGGAGAAATTACCTTATCATACTTACGGTGTCGGTAAGTATGAAATGTTGGGCAGAGAGTATAAGTTATAGGAAGGAGATAACAATGGAATTTAATACTAAATTATTACATGGGTCTACTTCCAAGGGCTATGCGGAAGGAGAAATACTTCCTCCAATATCACAGGTAAGTGCTTTCAGATATGAAAATATGGAAGATCTTGAAAAAGTCTTTCAGCATAAAAGCAGAGGATATGCTTATTCAAGAATTGGTAATCCGACACTGTCTTCTTTTGAACGCAGAATAAGTGAAATTGAAGGCGGAATCGGAGCAGTCTGTACCAGCAGTGGAATGTCTGCAATTGCTTCAGCTTTACTGGCAGTCTGTAACAGCGGTGATGAAATAATCGCCGGCAGCTGTCTCTACGGAGGAAGCATTAATCTGTTCCACGACCTGGAAAAACTTGGTATTCATACCATATTCTTAAATGAGTTAACTGAAAGTAATCTAAAAGAAACAATCACAGATAAAACAAGAGTTATCTTCAGTGAACTTATCAGTAATCCGGCTCTCAATGTGCTGGATATCCCTACAGTTTCAAAAGTCGCACATGAAGCTAATATTCCATTATTTGTTGATTCGACAACAGCAACTCCATATATAGCAAGACCTCTTTCGCTGGGAGCAGATGTGGTAATACATTCCACATCCAAATATATAAATGGCGGTGGTAATTCCATTGGAGGCGTCATAGTAGATGGCGGAAGATTCAAATGGGATTTTACCAAACATACTGCTTTGGAAGAATTTGAACAGTTTAAAAGTCTTGCTCTTTTAATAAGACTTCGTACAGATCTCTGGGAGAATCTTGGAGGCTGTATGGCACCAATGAATGCATTCTTAAGTTTCATAGGAATGGATACTTTGGGACTTAGGATGGAACGAATCTGTTCCAATGCAGATAAACTGGCCAAAGCACTTGCAGGCGTGGAAGGAATCAAGGTAAGTTATCTTACTCTTGACGACCATCCCTGTCACAGGTTTGTAGATGAAGAATTAAACGGATATGGCGGAGGAATATTAAATTTCAGAGCCGGTTCCAAAGAAAAAGCATATAAGATTATAAACTCACTTAAATATTCAATGATAGCAAGTAACATCGGAGATTTAAGAACACTGGTAATACATCCGGCATCCACTCTTTATGCAAGAACCAATCGTGAAGAGATGGAGGCTGCAGGTGTTTATGATGATACCATAAGAGTTAGTCTTGGTATTGAAGACAGTAAAGATATAATTGAAGATTTTCTTTCAGCAATTGAAGAAAGTAACAAATAAAACTAAAAAACATAGGGAGGAAAAAATGAAAATTACAGTAGCAGGAGAAAACAAAGAAGTGTCAGATGGGCTTACAGTTGCAGGGCTTATCGAGCAGGAGGATGTGGAATCACCATTATATGTAACCGTATCTCTTAATGAGGAATTCTTAGGTTCTGACACATTCGAAGAAACAGTTTTAAAAGATGGTGATGTTGTTGAATTCTTATATTTCATGGGAGGCGGAAGATAATGGCTTTTACCAATGAGCAGCTTGAGCGTTATTCAAGACATATTATCTTAAAAGAAATCGGTGTAAAAGGACAAAAGAAACTTTTAAACGGTAAGGTATTAATTATTGGTGCAGGTGGCCTGGGTGCTCCTGCAGCTTTATATCTTGCAGCAGCAGGTGTGGGAACCATAGGCATAGTTGATGCAGATGAAGTTGATTTATCCAATCTTCAGCGTCAGGTTATACATACCACCAATGATATCGGCAAATTAAAAGTTGAGTCAGCCTCAGAAACAATGCAGGCAATTAATCCGGATGTACAGGTTAATACATATCATGAATTTGTTACATCAGATAATATTATGGATCTGATTAAAGACTATGATTTTGTCATTGATGGAACAGATAATTTCCCGGCTAAATTCTTAATTAACGATGCTTGTGTTATGGCTAATAAACCATTTTCACATGCCTGAATTATCAGATTCAAAGGTCAGCTGACAACGGTTGTTCCGGGAGAAGGTCCATGTTACAGATGTATCTTCAAAGAGCCACCACCAAAGGATGCAGTTCCTACGTGTAAGGAAGCAGGGGTTATTGGCGCCATGGGTGGTGTTATCGGTTCACTTCAGGCAATGGAAGCAATTAAATATTTGACAGGTACCGGTGAACTTTTAACGGGATATCTTCTTACATATGATGCACTTAAGATGGAATTTCATAAGATTAAACTTCCACCTCGTGGAAAAGGATGCGCAGTATGTTCAGATACACCTACAATAACCAAGCTTATTGATTATCAGCAGGCAGTATGTGAACTTAAGAGCGGAAAGTAGCAGATATGAGAATTACTATTAAAAAAACTGATTATGACAGAATACTTGAACACGCACTTAAAGAAAGACCGGATGAAGCGTGCGGCCTTATAGCCGGAAGAGATGAAGAGGGAGTAAGGATTATCGAAGAGGTATATCTTCTTACTAATATCGATCATACCAATGAGCACTTTACAATTGATCCGAGAGACCAGTTAAATGCCATTAAGGATATGAGATCAAAAGGCCTTACACCTCTTGGAAACTGGCACTCACATCCGGAGACACCTTCCAGACCATCTGAAGAAGATAAGAGACTTGCCAATGACAGCAAGGCCAGTTACTTAATTCTTTCTTTGGAAAAAGAAGATGAGCCGGTACTTAGAGCGTTTCATATTGAAGGACCACAGGATGGCAAAACAGTCCGTGTGGAAGATTTGGAGATAGTTTAGGAGGAAATATGGCAGATATAAATTTCGATGAAGAAGTTGATATAACAGACGTTGTATGTCCTGTAACTTTTGTTAAGACCAAGGTTGCTCTTGAAGAAATTGATGAGGGACAGATACTTAAAGTTCATCTTAATGATGGTGAACCGGTTCAGAATGTTCCGAGAAGTGTAAAAGATGAAGGACATAAGATTCTGAAACTTGTGGATAATGAAGATGGTACTTATGAATTATATATTCAGAAAGTAGGAGATTAGGAGAAAGACTATGGCAACTGATTATGCAACACTGAAAAAAGGTGGATTCATGAAGCAAAGACAGAAAGATCATTTTTCACTTCGTCTTTCTGTTGTAGGTGGTCAGGTTTCAGCTAAACAGCTGGTGGCCATTACAGAGGTGGCAAATAAATATGGACACGGATATATTCATTTAACATCAAGACAGGGTATTGAGATTCCATATATTAAACTTGAAGATATTGATGCAGTTAAGGAAGCACTTGCCAAGGGCGATGCAAAGCCGGGTGTGTGCGGTCCCAGAGTAAGAACAATTACAGCATGCCAGGGTTCAGAAGTCTGCCCTAACGGATGTATTGAAACTGAAGAACTGGCACAGGAATTAAATGACAGATATTTCGGTAAAGAACTGCCGCATAAATTTAAATTTGGTATTACCGGATGCCAGAATAACTGTCTTAAGGCAGAAGAAAATGACCTGGGTGTTAAAGGCGGTGTAGAGGTTGAATGGAAGAAAGATGCCTGCATCAACTGCGGTGTATGTGAGAAAGTCTGTAGAGAAAAAGCAATAACCGTTAATAATGGAAATATTGAAATAAATCAGGACTTATGTAATTATTGCGGACGTTGTGCATTCAGCTGCCCTACTGATGCATATGATACAACTCCGGGCTATCTCTTAAGTTTTGGAGGACTCTTCGGAAATAAGATTAATAAGGGTGAGGAAATTGTTCCTTTTGTTAAGGATAAGGAAACTTTATTCAGAGTCTGTGATGCAGCTCTTAAGTTCTTCGAAGATAATGCCAATCCAAGTGAGAGATTTAAGTTCACTATCGACAGAGTGGGCAAAGAACAATTTAAGGAGGCAATTTGGAAAGCATATGAAAATAAATAAATTATTGGCCATTGCTCTTGGAAGTGTAATTGCAATGACAGCCATTGTTGGATGTGGTAGTACACAGAATGTGGAAGAAAATAATTTGGTGGTTGAAACCACGGAATCAGAAGAGGTTTCGGCTGAAGTTGTTACGGCTGAAGATGATGCCCAGGACGTTGCAGCTGAAGAAACCATTACAGAACAAAAAAGAGTAATTGCATTATCCAAGTCCAACGCAGAACTCTGGATACTTGCCGGAGGAACACTTGTTGCAACTTCAGATGATGCACTGGAAATAGAAGGTTTAAATGAAGATGTGGTTTCTCTTGGAGACATGGATCATGTAAGCCTGGAAGCAGTTACTGCATTAGAACCTGATTTACTGATTGTATTTTCAACAGATCCTGCACAGAAGGCGTTGGGAGAAGCAGCAGAAGATATTGGACTTGATGTTGTATATACCAATATAGATGGTTATAACGACTATATGGAGGTAATGAAAGAATTTACCGACATAACAGGAAGAAATGATTTATATGAAGAAAATGTAGTAAATGTTAAGGAGGCTGTTGATTCAGTTATAGCGAAAGTTCCTGAAACAGAAGAAGAAAAAACATATCTTCTTTTACATGTTTCTGCAACAAAAAGTAAAGCAGAAAAAGACGATTATTTTGCATCAGAAATCTTTAACAATTTAGGACTTGCCAATGTTGCATCTGATGATTCTGCTTTTAATGAATTATCCATGGAAGCAATCGTGGCTGCAGATCCTGATTATATCTTTGTAGTACCAAGAGGTGATGAAGATAAGGCTCTGGCGTCTTTCAATGAGATATTTGAATCAGACCCTTCTTGGGAATCCTTGACAGCCGTTAAGGAAAACAGGTATTATTTATTATCTAAGGATTTATTTGGTCTCAAACCTAATAACAGATGGGGAGAGTCTTACGAAGAAGCATATAAAATTCTG
>JAEEGH010005778.1_pt1 | contig 30803 bp, 29 predicted proteins | sample 9134181 | NCBI WGS metagenome assembly JAEEGH01 (sample SAMN16246544, study PRJNA631951) | gut metagenome | biome: gut microbiome; feature: rumen; material: DP-attached | host: Bos | place: Iran: Karaj | collected 2018-10
CAATCTTCCCGGCGGCCGCTCGGGCCTCCGTCCTCTTCCGTTCGGGCTCTCAGCCGTCCCGTTCGAGGGTGAGGCCAATTATAGAATTTTCCACGACAATGTCAAGGGTTTTTCTCAAAAAAATTCAACTTTTTTCATTTTTTTCGAATTTCACGGGGCAAAAACAGGCCCAGAACCGTTTCTGACACATATTATAAACAAACAATCAACACGGCTTTTTAGGAGCGCATGTCAGACAGCAATTTGCGCACCATTTCTTTGAGGGCGCTCGGTCCATAAAGCGGTTCTACATGCTGACTTTCACGGAAAACCAGGCCGGAGACCCCGATGTTTTCGTACAAAATAACATTTCCTGTTTTTGCGTCGACGACAACGGCTCGGCAGCGGTAGATTACCTTTATCCAGGTATCCTCATCGACCGTACGGACATTCACCGGCGTAATATAGATTTCGAGGCCATCGGCTTCGGCTGTAACACTATCGCGCGGAAGCGGCACGCCATCCACGAAAACGCGCGGAGATGGTTCCGGGAGCACCCGCTCCATCTCGCGGGATTCTAGCTTCCAGAACTGGTCATCCTTCATTTCGACCTTGACATTCGGGGCTTCCGCATCCCACCCTTGGAACATTTTAGACAAATTAGCCTTAAAGACTTCTTCAAAGTGCTTGCCGAACCATGCGGCAAAATCGCCTCTGTAGGAGCTCCAGTTCCTTTCGAACAGTTCGTGATTGTCGAGAAACGGTTCCGAATAGTAGACCCTTATCTCTTTCAAGGATGCCCACTCGCCTTCCCATTTCGCCTCACGGAACGCGCACGAATAGCACTTGGTATCTTCGCGTGCATAAGCGTCCTTGAGAGACTCCCTCTGAGCACGTTCTTCGATGGCGCATCCGGCAAGGAATGTCGCGAGGAGTAGCGGCAACAGCTTAGCGAGAATTACAGACAAATTCTTCATCGAAAGCTTTCCTCCAACATCGGTTTGGAGGTTCCAGCACAGAAGCCGACAATCAGGGCGAAACTATGGCGTATTCCGTCAACCGGGCCGAAAGAAGGAAAGCCGTTGACTTCCGGCCTTCTTTCCCGAAGCGCATCGGGAATGTAGAGTTCCGCAGACTCAAAGGCAACCGTGTAACGCGAACGGACAAACAGGTCCACGAACGTAGACAACGGAATCTTGAAATCGACCTGAGCCCCAAGCTGCCCGCCCATTCCCTGAATCATATAGTCGCCGTCATTGACCATCTCGTAATCGGCGACGGCAAGTCCCGCAAGCAGATCAAGCGTCACATGCTTGGTTTCGATCGCGGAGAAGCCGATATACATGTCGAGCTGTCCCATCAAGAATCCAAAGCCGTTTCCCACCATTTCCTTGTCAGTTCCCTTCCACAGGGTTTTCTTCTGTCCGAGCCCGCTGGCAAAGTCAAAACCGAAAATGACGCGCCAGACCTGGAATTCGCCGACAACGGGAATCGCGAAGGGAACATCGACTGTTTCGGCAAGCTCACCGCCAAAAGAAGGGAACGCGCCGCCGAGCCCCATCGAAAACATGAACCACTTTTTTTCGGACATCATTCTTGCGAGTGATTCCTGCGCGTAGGCTTCGGGAATATAGCCGAGAATCAAGCCTGTATAGCGGCTCTGCGGGTAGCGCGAGAAGAACCGATCCCTCGCCTTTTCCAGGAACTGGTACGAAACCCCATATTTGGAGCCGTCATGGGAATTCTTCTCCATTTCAACGAGCCTCGACCTGGAATACCTGACAACAACCGCTTCCAGGACAACCCTGAACGCCTCCTTCAGTTCGCGCGATACGTCCAGTTCGCTGAACCCATCCTCGACATCCTGGTAATTGAGCAGTTGCGCAAAGGTCTCGGCAAAGGTCGAATCCTTGGCAAACGGATTATTCCGGCGCGAAAGGCTGTCCCTTACGGCATCCGCATTTTCCATAAGCCTCACAAGGCTATCCCATGCGGCAGACTTGTCGCGATAGAACTGCGCACTTACCGCATACAGCAAGAAAAGCTCGTCGTAGGAGAAAAGTGTCGCATTGGAATCGGAGGCCAGGAGCTGCGATTCGAGGGGTACAAAGAAATCCCGCATCGTGCCCGAAGCGAAATTCCCTTTGCAAGCTTCCCTATTGAGGCAGTTTATCGACATCCCCTGTATGGAAGAACGGCGTTCGACCAGCTTCCCGCCAAAAGCCGTTCCCGCCTCATGGTTCCAGTCATAGGCGAAGGCCGGCGCAATCGCAATAAACAGCGAGACAAGCAAGAAGACAAAACGGCTATACATCCTGAACGCTCCTTGCGATTGCATCCGCGGGGTTTTCCGTAATGTCCAGGTCAACCGGGGTTGACTCCACCTGCCAACGGAACCATGTCAGCTGGCGCTTCGCATAGTTGCGGGTCTTTCTCTTGACTTCGTCGATGACGTGAGCAATTTCGGATGTCGACTTGGCCTGCAAAAGTTCGCGGTAGCCGAGGCTCTGCCACGCAGGAGCATCCAGCGGGACGGATTTCGCAAGAGCTTGAACCTCGTCCATCCAGCCATCGGCAATCATCTGGTCTACCCGCGCATTGATCCGCCCATACAGTTTTTCGCGGTCGCGCTGCAGCCAGAATACGGACACCTTCCCGATGCCGCCTTCACGTTCTTTCTGCCACAGTGAAAGCTTGCGGCCGGTCGACTTCCAGACTTCAAGGATGCGGATAATGCGCTGCGCATTGTTGGAATCGACGCCTGCCATGGCTTCGGGATCCACCTCCCGCGCAAGTTCATACAAACTAATCAGACCGTTTCTTTTCGCGGAATCTTCTAGCTCGGCACGGACGGATTCTTCGACCTTGGGAATCTTCGGAAGGCCGAGCATGAGCGACTGCAAATAAAGCCCAGTTCCCCCGACAAGGATGTAGGGGCGTTCCGGATTTGCATCAAGCAAACGGCGCACATCGGAGCAGAACACGCCTGCCGAATAGACGCTTGTCGGATCCAAAAAATTCACCTGGTGGTGAACGACTCGCCTCTGGTCTTCAAGTGAAGGCTGCGCAGTCCCAATCACGAAGCCCCTATAGACCTGCCTTGAATCAACACCGATGATTTCGGCGCCGTAACGTTCGGCAAGTTCCAGCGAGAGGCTGGACTTCCCTATTCCCGTGGCTCCAACGAGTGCAAAAAGGACCGGCATGCGACACAATATAATTATATTTATGCGGGATGAACAAAATCAAGCACATAACGGCCATCTTTATTGTTCTTGGACTGATCGCAACTGGAGCCTACATTCTGCCGAAACTGGGCCTGGAATCTGCGCTCTCGCAAAAAGAGGAAGCACCGGCTGCCGCCCAGAACGATACGCTCGCAGTGCCGGATACGCTGCCATTCGTCGAACGCATGAAAACGAAGCTGGAAGTAATCCAGGCCAAATACTCCAAAGTCCAGAAACGCGACATATGGACCCTGGGCAAAGGAAGGACCATCATCTACTACCTGCTCCAGGCACAAAGGTTTCTCGAAAGCAACGGCGGCAAAGTCCTCTACATGGAAGAGCTCTTCAACGACCCGACCGTATCGCAATCCGCAAAACTCGACGCCCTTTCCCCGGAAGGAGACACGCTGCACCTCAAGCTGCAGGTTTCCTCGAACATTTTCCGCGACAACGCTTCGTACCTATCCATCGCATTCCAGGTCACGAGGCTCACCCCCGAACTAATCGTGGCGCTGAACGAGCTGGACTTTCCCTATGACTTGCTCATCACTCCCTTCGGGATGTCCGAGAGTTTCTTCCCCGACCTGGACCGCATCAAGGACAAGGAACTGGTCCTGTGGCTCCTCATGGAATCGCACAACCTGGACTCCCGACACAACAAGATGAGGCCTATCCGCAGTCACCATACCGAAGAACAGATTGAAGGAATCATCGCGGACGCAAAATCGCTGGTACCTTCCGCAAGCGGCATTGCGACCCGGTTCGCCGAACAGGCCATGGAACACAAGCCCCTGCTCCAGACTGTGCTGAATGCGGCAAGCAAGCACAATCTCTGGTTTGCAGACCTGTCGATGAACAACAAATCCAAGCTGAACGAACTTTGCAAGGAAACTAGCCAGGATTGCCAAATCATTCCGCCCTACAACCCATCCAACAGCACCCTGGACGACTACATCCACCAGAGGCTGAGAGGGGCTTTCAGGAACGGCATTGGAGCCATGATCCTCCCCCTGACGCCAGAATCCGTCGCAAAGGTGCAGTCCATGAAGGAAAAGGCGAACGCACAGGGCACCACCCTCATCTATTTATCTACCTTTATGAAAAAAAACAAGGAGCTGCCATGACCGTAAAACTGGGAGTCAACATCGACCATATCGCCACCATCCGCGAAGCGCGCAAGGTCCGCGAACCGGACCCGGTAGCCGCAGCCGTCATCGCCGAACTTGCCGGTTGCAACGGAATCGTCGCTCACCTGCGCGAAGACAAGCGCCACATACAGGACCGCGACCTGAAGCTCCTGCGCGGAACCGTCGCCACCAAGCTTAACCTGCAGATCGCGCCCACCCAGGAAATGGTACAGTTCGCCATCAACGTGCAGCCCGACATGGTAACGCTCGTTCCGGAAAACCACCAGGAAATTACGACGGAAAGCGGCATGAACGTCGCGGCAAAGATTGACGAGATCTCGAAATTCGTCATGACACTCAAGAACAACGATATCGCGGCATGCATCTTCATCGATCCGGAAACCGAACAGGTGAAGGCAGCCAAGAAGGTCGGAGCCGACTTCGTGGAATTCAACACGAACAAGTACGCCACGACCTGCGACCTCGGCAGCATCCAGGAAGTGAACCACGAACTTTCGGCCCTCCAGGACATGACCGTCCTCGCCCGCAAATACGGCATGCGCGTAAACGCGGGCCACGGGCTCACCTACAGGAACGTAGAACCTGTCGCAGCCATAGAGGGCATCGAGGAGCTGAACGTCGGCCACAGCATCATCGGCAAGGCCGTGCTTGTCGGTCTCGAAAAAGCCGTCAGCGAGATGGTCGAAATCATCCGCCGCGCAAGCACCTAATAATCGGCGTAAACCACGTCGTGGAGCACCAGCCCCTGCGGGGGCGCCCAGGTGCGTTCGCCCTTGAAATTCTTCGCGAAGATGCAATCGACCGTGCCGCGCGGATAGCGGCCCCGACCGATATCGAACAAAGTACCCACCATCGCGCGCACCTGCCTGTGCAGGAAACGGTTTCCCTTGATATGGAACATGCAGCTCCAGTCGTTCAGCCGTTCGAGACGAAACTCGGTCAGCGCACAAAGCGTCGACTTGCCATCGTTTCGGGGAATGCAGAAGTCGATGAAATCGTGTTCGCCCAAAAAAGAGCGGGCTTCCTCGGCCATGATGTCGAGATCGAGCGAGAGCGAGCCGCATTCCCAGCCGAACTCGCGCATCAGCGCCACGGGGCGCGTGAATATCGTGTACTGGTAGTAGCGTTCGACGGCATCGAACCGGGCATTGAAATCCGGGGCACAGGGCTGCAGGTCGCGGATGCGGATAAGCCTCTTGGTAAGGCCGTTCACGGAACGTTCCGTCTTGCGGGGGTCGAGTTCGCCGTCGAAATCGAAATGGGCACACTGGCCACGGGCATGGACGCCGGTGTCGGTGCGGCCCGAACCCACGATGCGGATCGGGGCGCGGAGCGCGATGGAGAAAGCTTCCTCGAGCGACGACTGTACCGTCACGAACTTGGTCTTGCCCGCTTCGTTCTGTTCCTGCCAGCCGTAGAAGGCGCTGCCCAGGTACTCGCAACGGAAACGGTAGCGCATCAGTTCCCCGATTCGAGCGTTTCCCTGATAATCGATTCCACCTGTTCCTGCGGAACCTTGAGCTGCGAGGCGATGGTCGATGCGGGATAGCCGCGGCGGTGCATCTGCATGATTTTCGCCTTTTCCGTGAATTCGCGGTCGAAGCGGTTGGTCTTGAGCGGGCTGCTCGCCTGCAAGCTCGGGTCGCCCGTCATGTTATGACTCTGGGCGCGGATTTTCATGGTGCGGTCGCGGGAGACGCCGCGCGGGGAGCGCAGGACATCGGAAAGCGACTGCATAGCGGATGTGATGCGTTCCTTGGCCGTAGGACGGAGCGGCGGGCGCTGGGGCGCATCGAGGTCCGTCGAGAGAATCTTGTTTTCGGGCACACCGTTTTCATCTTCAAAAGCGACCTTCGGGGGTGCTGCAGGCGCCGCACCCTGTTGCGATGCGGCATATTCGGAAACTTCCTCGATAATCGAGCGCTTCTGGGGACGCGGACGGGGAGCGATGGTAGCATCGTTCTCAAATCCGCTCTTGGGCTCCTTGAACCTCTGTTCGGCCTTCAGGGCTTCCATCTTCTGGGTCAGGACCTTCCTGCGGTACGACAACGCGACAAGGAGGATAACGCAAAGGAGAACCGCGGCAGCGCCACCCGCAATCCAGATGACGGTTTCCTTCGAAAGGCCACCGACCTTTTCTGCAGAGGCTTCCCCGGCAGAAGGTGCCGCCGTGCGGAGTTCCGCAAGGGTTTCCCAGGACTTTTCCAGTTCCCCGCGCAGGGACAGCTGCAGGTCGGGGTTGCCCTGGGCCTCAAAAAGAGCAACTTCCAGGGAATCAATCCGGCCGCGAGCCTGCAAGTACGCATCGGCATCAAAGGAGGACTTCACCCCCGAAAAATCAAGCATCAAGTAGGCAAGAAGCCCCACCGCAACGACAAAAAGGATGACTGGAGCGACAAATTTCTTCATACGCCCACAATGTAGAAAAAAGGGGCCCGGAAAACGCGTTCCCGGCCTCCACCGTACCCCTCAGGACCTTTTTTATGCAAAAACGGGCTATTTTGTTCCATTATTCCGAAGCCGATGAGAACTTCTCTACACTAAAAAAACTTTTTTTAATCTTATCGTACCCCCCAAAGCCAGGATTTGTTATCTTTATGTTCAAGAACTCTTTGTTCTCCTCCTAACCCCAAAAAAAACACCCTATCCGCAAGGACGGGGTGTTTTTCGTTGTACAAGACCGGTTCTAGGAATCAGTACTGGCGGAGGGCATCGGCAGAGACGACACGGTTGCCGCCATTGTCCATGGCCAGCTGGAGGGCCCTCTGTCCGTTGTAGATGAGCGTTCCCTCATCTATGGCGTGGTCGGGCATGACGGAAACGCCAAGGCTCAGGTTCGTTGCCAGGATGCCATCGCCGTAGGCGACCTGGAGCTGAGAAATCTCGCGGCGGATGCGTTCTGCGCGGTCAAGGGTAATCTTCTTGTCGGCGCCGGGCAGGATGACGCAGAGGACCTCGCCGTCGTAGCGGCACGGGATATCCTCGGTACGGATAAAGTTCGGAAGCCTCTGACCTAGTTCCCAGAGCATCTGTTCTACAGCGTGGTTTCCCTTTTCCTTCTGGATTTCCGCGACCTGGTCCGGATAGATCATCACGATGCCGATAGGCGTCCCGTGACGGTTGGCTGCAGAAACTTCGCGGCGCAGGGATTCCTCCATATAGCGTCTGTTGAAAAGACCCGTAAGGCTATCGCGGATGCTGTGCTGCTGGAACCGGATATTCAGGTTCTGGTTTGCCACATACAGCCCAAACGTCGCCGCGACGACACCCACCTTCGTCTTCCAGAATTCAAGCGTCTCACCATCGGGAATCTTGTCAATCTGGATGGAGAGGATGCCGAAATGCTCCTCGAGGCCTTCGATAGGGGCGCAGAACGATATTCCCTGCGGGTGATGGTGCAGGTGGGTGCAACCGCCGTTCATCTCGCTGGAAGAGAAATCCGTGACGACAATTTCGCCAAGATTGAAGCTTGCGCACTCGGCCGGCATGATGGTATCGTCGCTGATGATGTAATCGCCGAACGAGAGGATCTTGTGGAGTTCCGTCTGCGTGCCGCCGTACATATAGAGGATACCGGCAGCCGTCGGGAACAGCTGGGGCAAGGCCTTTTCCAAGATTTCCACCACCTCCGGGAAAGGACGGTTCTTGAGAATCGGCTTGCAGAAAAGTTCCCATGCATCGAGAGGGAAAGATATATTCGCCGGAACGGAAGGCTTCTGGTCGGCCGTGTTCCTGGTTTCCGGAGGAAGGATGCTATCGAAAGGCTTCTTGGCGGCAGGGTGTTCGAAAGGCTGCGGTTCGTCACCGATGGAAGGAACGACCGGGATGTATTCGGTTTTAGGAGAATTGACGCGCTGTTCGTTCAACGCCTCCGTGAAGTTTTCTTCGGCTTCGCGGAGCTTGCGGCCACAAAGGCTATGGTAGACAAGGCCGAGAACGGCTCCCCAGGCGCCAATCAAGACAAACTTGAGATGCAAGGCGAGAGTCTTATCGGGAACGAAATAGGCGGCGACAACGCCTCCGACAAAGAAAATCAGCCAAAATATGTAGGAAAGAATGCTCATACCCTAAATTTATCAAAAGAAATGTCTTTCCGTCTTGATTAAAATGAAAAATAAACGAAATAAAAAGCAACTTTTCTAAATTTTTAGCCATGACCATCCTCGAAAAGATAGCCCTCGCCCTCCCCGCCGTCGAATCCCCTGCCAGGTATATGGGCGGCGAGGCAAACAGCGTGGTGAAGGACCATAGCCAGATGCTCGCCCGCATGGCGTTCGTGTTCCCGGACACCTACGAAATCGGCATGAGCAACAACGGCATCCGCATTCTGTACCATGTAATCAACCGCGAGAGCGACCTGCTGTGCGAAGTCTCGTTCGCGCCGTGGGACGACATGGCCGCGGAGATGAAGAAGTACGACATCCCGCTGTACAGCTACGCGACCTACACGCCGGTGCGCGATTTCGACGTGGTAGGCATGACGCTCCAGACGGAGCTCAACTTTACGAACGTGCCCTACGTGCTGGACATGGCCCGCATTCCCGTATGGCAGAAGGACAGGCAGGAAAGCGACCCCATCGTCGTTGCGGGCGGGCCCTCGATGGCGAACCCCGAACCCGTCGCCGACTTTTTCGACGCGTTCATGATAGGCGACGGCGAAAAGGTGATGATCGAGTTTTTGCGGTGCGTCGGCGAAGGCCGCAAGGCGGGCCTCAAGCGCGCCGAAATACTCGAGAACCTTTCCAAGATTGACGGCGTGTATGTGCCGACCCTCCGCCCGGTAGTCAAGAACGAATTCGGCGCGATTGTGCCGGCGGAACCTGCCACCGGCGCCTACGCCACCACGAACGGGGTCCGCCGCCTGTTCATCCCGGTCATGGACCCGAAGGACTACCCGGTCAAGAACCTCATCGCAAACATGCAGCTGGTGCACAACCGCTTCAGCGTGGAAGTCATGCGCGGCTGCGCGCAGGGTTGCCGTTTTTGCCAGGCGGGCATCTGGTACCGCCCGTGCCGCGAACTCGACCCGGACGATGTATTGGACATCGCGAAGGCGGGCATCCGCGCCACCGGCGAACGCGAACTCGGACTCCTCAGCCTTTCTACCGCCGACTACAAGCCGGTCGAGGCCCTCACCGACAGTATCATCGACGACCCGTTCTTCGATACCGTCGACGTGAGCCTCCCGAGCATTCGCGTGAACAGTTTCGGGCAGACGCTCGCCGGCAAGATTGCAGCCCTCAAGGGTGGCCGCAGCGCCACGTTCGCCCCCGAGACGGGCTCCGAGCGCATCCGCAAGATGATCAACAAGACCATCAGCGACCAGGACATGTACGATGCCGCCGAGCATGCGTTCAGCAGCGGGTTCAACAAGATTAAGTTATACACAATGATCGGATTCCCGACCGAGAACGAGGCCGACATGCAGGCGTTCTGCGACCTCATCTTCAACCTCGTAAAAATCGGGCGCAAGTATAACCGCGGCATCCAGATTGCAGTCAGCATCGGCATCCTGATTCCCAAATCGTTCACGGGCCTCCAGTGGGCGCCGTTCATGGACAAGGAAACCGCGCTCAAGCACATCCGCTACGTGCGCGAGAAGTTCTTCAAGCACCCGAACGTAAAGATCAACTGGGCGAGCTGGGAAACGAGCTTCCTCGAGGCCATCTACAGCCGTGGCGACAGGAGCCTCGGGCCCGTCATCTACGAGGCCTACAAGCAGGGAATCATCTTCGAAAGCGACAGCTACCGGTTCGACTTCGCCAAGTGGGAAGCCGTGTGGCAAAAGACCGGCTACGACACTAGCTGGGTATACCGCGAACGCGAGAAGGACGAGGTGTTCCCGTGGGACTTCATCCATGCGGGCACCACCAAGCAGTACCTGCGCCGCGAATGGGAGAAGGCGTTCGACCCGAACAGCGAGCCCGTCCCCAACTGCAAATGGGGTGATTGCCAGAAGTGCGGCATCCCCGGATTCGGTGCCGAAATCAAGCTCGCCGACGACCCGGTGCGCCACAAGGCGCCGAGCCGTACCCCCGAAGAGATCAAGAAGCTTGTCGCGGAACGCCGTCCCAAGAAGACCGAAAGTTTCAGCTACAAGATCACCTTCAAGAAGACTGGCCTCAGCCGCTTTTTGCCCCACCAGAACATGCTCAGTTTCTTCGAGCGTACGTTCCTGTGCGCAGGCATCCCGGTGAAGTTCAGCGAGGGCTTCAGCCCCAAGCCGCGCATCTCTAACATGGGCGCGCTCCCCCTCGGACTCGAGACGTACTGCGAAATCATCAGCGTGGACCTGCTGCAGAAACTCGATATTTCGCCCGAGAACCTGCCTGCACTCATGGCGCAACTGAGTTCGCCGTTCCCGCGGGGCATGGAAATCGTGAACATCGAGCCCCTCAAGGAAAAGCTCAGCAAGCACTTCCCGAAGGCGATGGTGTACCGTCACACACCCGAAAGCATCCCCGCCGACCTGATGGAGCGGTTCAATGTCAAGGCGCTCCCCGTCGTGAAGAACCACCGCGGGCAGGAAATCGACCTGAACGAGCACGTTCTCGGCATCGAAATTGTAAACGGGGCCCTCTTCGTGAAGGTGAAGTGCAACGACCAGGGCTGCACGGCAAGCCCATTCGTGATCTACGCGGGCCTTCTCGGGTTCGAAATCGACCCAGCCAAGCTCGACGAAGTGTCCAGACGGTTCCTTATCGCCAAAATTTCGATGGAATGGTAGGTTCCCGGCATATTCCATAGACGTCCGGCCTGATTTAGCTTATCTTTTGCTATATCAACAACAAGGAGTATGGAATATGAAGAAAATTTTCCTAGCAGCCCTCACCGCTATGGCTCTCTGCAGCTACAGCTATGCCCAGGACGACGAAGAAGACGAATACGAAGAAGACGCTCCTGCGGCAACCAGCCAGAGCACGTCGGACGGCGGTAGCAGCGCACCGGCCAAACAGGAACAGAGCACGTCCAGCGCCCCGGCCAGTTCCGGCGGAGAATTCATTGCCTTGGGCCTGGACCTGGTCGACGCCATCGACAACGAAGGAATCCAAAAGTTCTACGTATCGTTCAAGTTCGCTCCCAACATGGAACTGTCCGCCATCCTCGGACTGTACCATCACGGCGAGACCACCCGTGAAACCGAAGCCACCCAGTTCGGTCCGGGAACGAGCATTGACCGTGCAGACGACTACACCCAAATTCAGATCGGTGTGGGCTTTGACTACTACTTCATGCAAGTCGTCCTTCCGCTTTCCATTGGCGGAGAGTTCCTGATCAGCCACTGGGGTGAAGACAACAACCAGTTCACCCTCAACGCATTGGCCGGTGTCCACGCAAACCTGGTGGGCGGGCTCTACCTGACCGGCAAGGTCGGTCTCGGTTTCGACTACTTTGACAGAGAAGGAGTCGAAGCCGGCGTCAACTACGAGGATACCCGCCTCGACGTCGGATTCAAGGCCAGCGCAATCCTCTCCTGGTACTTCATGTAACCCGGGATCCAAGACTATACAATTCAAGCCGCTCCTTCGGGGGCGGCTTCTTTTGTATGGATTCTATCCTATCGCTATTCCGCGGGCAGGATAATCTCGATGTGGCTCGTGCTCACGTTGAGGAAGTGCGTACGGAAAAGGTCCTTCTCGCTCCTGTCGCTCACGCGTACCTGGGTCACGGCGATGAAGTCCTTGTTCTCGCGGATGTAGTCCGTAAGGCGCTCGTCACGCAGGGTGTCGATTTCGCCGGTGATGATGAAGCTGTCTGTCCAGATTTTTACTAGCATACCTCAAATATAACGATTTTTTCGAATGAAAGCAAAAAAAAGCGTTTTTTATTTGCTTTTTGTCCCTTCTTAAGGTATTTTGTCAAGGAAAGGATAAAAAAGGAGTTTCCTATGGCTACAAAAAAGAAGAATGCGATTTCGACGATTCCCGGCAAGATGATCTACCACAACATGGACTTTATCGACAGCGACATCGGCCGTCCCATCAGGATTATCGCCGAATTCATGGCCCCCAACCAGATTTTCCAGCAGGAAGGCGTCCAGAACACCATCGTATTCTTCGGTTCGGCACGAACGCTCCCGATGAGCGAAATCAAGAAACGCCTGAAGGGATGCAAGGACAAGAAGGAGATTGCCCGACTCAAGAGGCTCGAGACCGTAGCAGAATACTACGACGCCGCACACGAACTGGGCGCAAAGCTCGGCCGCTGGGCCAACAAGCAGCACAAGGGCTTCGCCATAATGACCGGCGGCGGTCCGGGCATCATGGAAGCGGGCAACCGTGGCGCAAACGACGTGGGTACATCTTCCGTCGGCCTCAACATCAGGCTTCCGTTCGAACAGCACCCGAACCCCTACATCGACGACGAGCTGAACCTGCAGTTCCGCTACTTCTTCATCCGCAAGTACTGGTTCATGAAACTGGCCAAGGCCATGGTCGTGTTCCCGGGCGGATTCGGCACCCTCGACGAGATGTTCGAGATCCTCACGCTCATCCAGACCAAGAAGTACGGCGACCGCATGCCCGTGGTGATTTTCGGCTCCAAGTACTGGAACAAGGTCATCAACTGGAACTACCTCGCCGAGACCGGGATGATCGACAAGGAAGACATCAAGTTGTTCCATTTCTGCGACACCGTCGACGATGCCTACGACGTCGTCACGAAGGCGCTCGAGAAGACGATGGAATAAAAACTGCTGATGTGGTGAAAAATGTGAAGAAAAACATTCTTCTTATCATAATCTTCTCAACGGCGATGGCTTTCGCGTGTTCAAAGAGAATTGAGCTGACGCGTTGGCCGGAGCCATTTATGCTTGTAAATCTCAATCCCTTTATGGATTTGGATGATGGCGCATATCAGGATATCGACTTCGATTTTTCATCAATCAACCATTGGAATCCTTCTGCAAAAAAATTTAGAAAGGATGGCCTTGATCGTTTCTATTATTCCGAATTAGATTCCAACACCCTAGTTTTTATTACTATAGCTCTAGGTATGGGCAAAGAGACATCGAATACACCGGCCTTGTACTTTATTCGTCCATGTTCTACCGATGAAGAATGTGTCGCTTATGAAAAGGAACACCCTATAACAGAGGTGTTTAAATCTGAATTCATGCGCCTCCAACGGGAAGGTTTCTACCAAACTTCTCAGGAATATGCCGATTCCATCTCAAATTACATCATTGATTTATTCAAGTCCTATAGCGATTCGACCGGAAGGAAAATCTACGATGGTCTTGTGTATAACAACCGGTGCTGGCTAGGCAACGATTATGGATCAGGTGAACCTAAATATTATGATTTAATTGAAGTGGCGAGCATCCCGTGTCCAATGATTCCCTCCGCAGTCCGAGCCGAGTTCGACTCCTGCAATGCGATGCTCGACGCCCAGGAAATAAAAATTTCGTCCCTGCCGCAGATGGGTAGTGCCCATCTCGACATTCAGGGCCGCCAAATTTCCGTCAGCGGCATCGAAGGCCCGACCGAGATAACCATATTCTCCCTCATGGGCCAGACCCTGGAACAGCACCATGTTTCCGGCAAAAATGCCACGGTCGTCACGGACATTCCGACAGGCAGCTATATTGTGCAGGCCAGGTCGCGGAACAATTCAATCGTGCAAAAGATGGACATCCGATAGCTTTTTACGCTGTCATGTTATATTTTTACTACGAACCGTTTGTATAAACACGCTATAATTATCCCAGCCTCTTTTTGTACCCCCGATTAGCTAAATTTAAGGCATGCTCAGAAATATCTTGGCGGAAGTACTGGACAGGGTGTCGCGCAACCTCGCGCTGCGCCCTCACTATAGCATGCAGGAATACCAGCGGTGGTTCGACCAGAACCCGGAATTCCTGCACAGCGGCGCCATGGAGAAAATCGAGCTCGTCGAGCCGCTGACTCTCGAGGGCACGAACAACCTCTACCGCGCGAACTTCTGGATTGAACACGCGAACGACGAGAAGCACTACGGAGAACGCGAGATCGTCGTGAAGATATGCAAGTTCTGGGCGGCACCGGGCAAGAACAGGCTCCACCGCCTGAACATGCTCCTGAGCGCGTTCCAGGACGAAATCCGCATCAACAACCTCATCCGCGCCACGAACATCGAGGGAGTGGTGCAGAGCTTTGGCGGCGGACTCGCCGGAAGGCACCCCTACCTGAAGATGGAATTCATCAAGGGTTGCTCGCTCGACAGGACGTTCAAGACCAAGCTTTCCGACGACGAGATCTTGCAGCGCGTGGCGCAGATCGCCTACCTCGCGAACACGATCAGCCAGCTGCACTACTACCAGGTGGTGCACAAGGACCTGAAGCCGAAAAACCTGCTCCTGTGCCAGAATCCGCAGCACAAGAACAACCACAAGATCCTCATCTGCGACTTCGGCTACGCACAGGCGAAGCTCCGCGAGACGGTGAACGAATACGGCGGCCAGCTCACGCCGTGCTACAGCGCGCCCGAGCAGGCCATCATGGGCGAAAACCTTTCGTCATCGGTCGACTACTTCAGCTTCGGCATCATCGTCCACGAGTACCTCACGGGCTACAAGCTGTTCCCGCGCGCGATGGATATTTTCACGGAAGACGGCTACAAGATTACGGACCGCTACCTCGAATACCTCAAGACGGGCCGCGAGAACCGCTTCGAGGACAGCCGCTTCCCCGAACTTGCCAAATGGATCGACAGCCTCACGATTTTCGATAGCTTCGAACGCATGCAGAACACCCCGAACCTTTTCGACATCGCGCACAAGCTGCGCGAACAGGTGAATGCGCAGGGCTACCGCGACGTGAACACGGACTTCCTCTGGAACCAGCTGGGCGAATACGGAAAGAGGTGACAACCATGAGCAACCTGCAGAAAAATATCAAGAGATTCGTAAAGCGCCTCCAGGTGCACCACTACATTGTCGCGGCCATCGTCCTCGGCATCGGCATCTTCAACGCCGTCACAGCACTTTCCCCCGTCATCAGCCAGAAGGAACTCGAAAGCAACATCGAGAAGTCGTTCGAGAAATGGTGGGCGGAAGAAGGCGCCGCGCAGTTCCGCACGGTGGGCCTCACCGACGACGACAAGACGAAGCTCCAGGAATTCGTGCAGTACCGCGACAGGATCCTCTCAGCAGGCAAGACATTCGATATCGAAGAACGTACGAAGGCCATGAGGAAGGAATTCCGCGAATGGTGGGAAATCGGCGGCGGCAAGGAGCAGTTCGTGCAGGAACAGGGCTTCTACCCCAAGGAAGCCCACTTCGAGAAGGAATGCCACAAGTATATCAAGAGGTTCACGGACAAGTTCGTGCGGTACCGTTTCGCGTTCGTGCCCAAGGACGGGGAATACGACAGGCTGTTCACCAGCGCCCTGCTCTCCCCCAGCGCATGGAGCTTCATCATTTTCGCGGTATTCTTCCTGTTCGCGTACGTAAAGCTCGCGGACCGGTGGGGAGTCCCCATCACGCTCAGCACCTTCCTTGCGTTTATCGCGCTCGGGGGGCTGCTTGCCGACATGCTGACATCGACGAGCTTTTTCAAGCAGTTCGCCATGGAACGCTACATGGGTGCTAGCGTCGCGCTCGCATTCATGCTCGGGGCCGCCGCATTCGACGAGAGGAAAGATTCGATTTCCACCGGCGTCAGGGCGTTTGCCGTCGCCGGGCTCCTCCTGGACTTGACCGTGAACGTACTCGTGAACGGCGGAATCTACGCCGCCGTGGCAGCAGCCTCCGCGCCCGCCTTCGGACTCGGCGCCCTCGCCGGAATCAAGATTCCGAGACGCAGGAGGAGCGAGGCCGAAAAGAAGGCCGACGCCCTCGAAGAACGCTTCCGCCGCGCCGCGACCAGGAACCTCGCCGCGGAACGCAAGCAGAAAATGCGCTCCCAGATGGACGAAGGATTCCAGGAAGCGAAGAAGGGACACTACGATGCCGCGCGCCAGCTGCTCTGCCAGGCGATGACCGCCGTACTGCAGGAACAGCCCGCCGACAGAGAATTTACCGCGAAGTTCGCCGAAAGGCTGACGAACCCGAACCTCTTCATCGACGTCGCGAGCACGCAATGGCTCGAATGGGGCGACACGGCAAAAGCGCGCGGCCTTACGGAAACCGCGCTGTTGCTGCTCGAAAAGGGTCTCAAGAGCGAAAAGAACGAAACACTCGCCAGGCGCGCCCTGTTCAATATCGGGGAGCTCAGGGTCAACTTCGGGATTGAGCCCGAAGAAGGCATCAAGCGGTTGCAGAAGGTAATCGAACTGAACGATTCCGACCTCATCGCAAAGCAGGCGAAGAGGCTGCTCGAAAAGGCCGGCGTTTAAAACTTATTTCTCGTTGGCGAGGTAGGCCTTCCAGGTGGTCGCGAGCAGCGTTTCCAAGTCGCTGTACTGCGCCTTCCAGCCGAGAACTTCGTGAGCCTTGCCGGGATTTGCCACAAGCGTCGCGGGGTCGCCCGGGCGGCGTTCCACAATGCGGTACGGGCACTTGCGGCCGCTCACCTTCTCTGCCATGTGGATAACGTCGAGCACGGAACTCCCCTGCTGCACGCCGAGGTTCACAATCAGGCTCTTGTTGTTCTTCTGCAGGTAATCGAACGCCATCCCGTGACCAATTGCAAGATCGTTCACGTGGATGTAGTCGCGCACGCCCGTGCCATCGGGAGTGTCGTAGTCGTTACCGAACACGAGCAGTTCCTTGCGCTTGCCGAGCAACGCTTCCATCACCACCGGGATGAGGTTCGCCGGGTTCTTCTCGAGACCGTTGATGCGGCCCTTCACGTCGTAGCCCGCAGCATTAAAATAGCGGAGCGCCGCAAACTTGATTCCACGCAGTTTGTCATACCACTTGAGGAACCCTTCTATGGCGAGTTTCGTGTAGCCGTAGTAGTTTTCAGGGTCGGTCGGGTGTTCCTCGTCGACAGGCTGGTACTTCGGGGCGCCGTAAGTAGCCGCAGAACTCGAGAACACGAAGTACTTCACGCCGGCAGCGGTCGCCGCATTCAGGATGTTGATGGAACCCGTAATGTTGTTCACGCTGTACTTCTCGGGATTAATCATCGACTCGCCGGCGGCCTTGAAGGCGGCCAAGTGAACGAGGCCCTCGGGCTTGAAATCATTCAGGAATGCGCCAATCTCTTCGGGGTGCAAAATGTCGCCCTTCACGAATCCAGCTTCGGGGAACAGGTTCTGTTCGAGACCGCTGCTGAGGTTGTCAAAAACGCAGACCTCGTGTCCGCGGTCCAAAAGTTCACGCGTCGTGTGGGATCCAATGTAGCCGGCACCGCCGATAACTGCAATCTTCATGTCTTTTCCTTTTTCATTAGACCGCTCGCGCGGACACGGCAAAGCAAAGCTTCGCCTTCGGTTATAAAATTAGCATTCCGTCGCCGTAGCTGAACAGCTTCATCTTGTTCTCGACCGCCATCTTGTAAGCGGCCAAGGTGTTTTCGCGCCCATAGAACGCAGAAACGAGCAGGATGAGCGAACTCTTGGGCCAGTGGAAGTTCGTGAGGAGGCCGTCTACAATCTTGTAGCGGTAGCCGGGATAGAAGAACGCGTGCGTGATACCCTTCTGCGCCTTCACGATTCCGTTCTCGTCGGCAATCGTCTCCACGACACGGGTACTCGTCGTCCCGACCGTCACGATGCGGCCGCCGGCAGCCTTCGCCTTGTTGATGATGTCGGCGTTTTCCTGCGTGAGTTCGTAGTGTTCGCCGTGCATCTTGTGCTGGGTGAAGTCCTCGACAGAAATGTTCTGAAACGTACCCGGCCCCACATGCAGCGTCACCTCGGCCACATGCACGCCCTTCGCCTTCAGGTCGGCAAGCATCTGCTCGCTAAAATGCAGACTCGCCGTCGGGGCGGCAACGGCACCCGAGTACTTCGCGAAAATCGTCTGGTAGGCCTTCTTGTCGTCCTCGTCGTCGGGGCGGTTTATGTACGGAGGGAGCGGCACGTGGCCTTCGCGGTTCATCACCGCCTCGAGTTCCACGGGCGTCACCGAGAAACGCAGCACGCGCGAGCCGTCCTCGTGAATCTCTTCCACGGTCGCCTTCACGCCCGCAATGTCGAATTCGCGGCCGACCTTGAACGATTTTCCAGGGCGCACCTGGGCCTCGTAGCGGGCGCATCCGTCCTCGGAAGGGATGAGCGACTGCACCAGGAGCGTTTCGACTTCGCCACCGTGCATCGTATGTCCGTAGAGGCGCGCGGGAATCACCTTGGTGTTGTTCACCACGAGGCAGTCGCCGGGATTGAAGAGGTCGACAATCTCGGGCGCCTTCATGATGTGGCGTTCGCCGCCATCCTTGGGGCAATGCAGAATGCGCGTCTTGCCCTTCCCTGCCGTGCGGCTTGCAATCAGTTCCTTCGGGAATTCGAAGGTATAGTCCGAAAGGTTATGTTCTTCCATCTCAGGCGTCCATTTCCGAGAGAACTTTCTTCATCATCTGCTTGATATCGTCCTTCAACGAGGCGGGTTTCAAGATACGGATATCGCCGGAAACTCCCATGAGCCACGTCTTGAAATCCGGCGTAATGCGGAGTTTCATGTCGACAATCATGTTCTTGTTCCTGTCGTAGCGTTTGGCAACCGGCGGATTGAAATGGGAACGTTCGAACTGCGTCTGCAGCCACTTGTTCCTGATTTCAAGCGAGACGTCTTCTACCTTGCCCTGGCCGGTAAACTTTCCGAACGCATACTTGTAGTGGGTCTTCGCATCGAAAACGAACCGGGGAGACTGCTGGTTCGTCTCCGTCACATTGTCAATATTCTCGAACAGGTAATTCTTGAAAATCTGGTTACCCTTCTCGTCCATCTCGCCCGCGATAAGGTACAACGTATCCATACGCATAATCACCTTGACCGGATTCACTTCCTTTGTTTCTTCGGCAATCGAAGAATGATCCGTCGAATGGCGGTAGTGAATCTTGATGGTCGTCCCGCAGTGAATCGCCTTGAGCACGCGGTTGACCAGGACATCCTGCAGCTTGTCATCGCAGAACGGGCCATAATCGATTACGTAGTCCGGGTCGGTCGAAATCGCCTCGGGCTTAAACTCATTGGGGTCCGTTGTCTGGAGGAGGCTGATGACCTTGTCCAAAAGCTTGACAGTCTTGAGTTCGGGTGCCGAATTTGCAGTCATGCTCTTCTTGATCTTGTCGAGCTGCTTGACGATATTCTGGTTAAAGTTCACCTTCTCTTCGGGCTGGATGACATAGAAGGTCTTGCCATCGCTTTTGTACTTGCGTAGGCCGCAGTTTTCCTTCTGGACGACATCGAGGTGGCGGAATACGGTACGGGGACCGCAATCGAGCGCAACCGCCAGCTGTTCCACCGTCATTGGAGTCTGCAATTTGTTCTTGATGAGATTTATCTTTTCGTATCCCGAAGCCATAATCACTCCTTTCTATAAATTCCCAGCCACGCGCAAACGGTTTTCCACGGCAGTCGAAAGCGTCATCTTTACCGCGTTCACGAGCGCAATCTGTTTCTGGAAGGCCGAATGGACACGCCCTTCCAACAAATACTTATTATCAACAAACGAAACTTTTATCTTGGCGCCCTGGAGAAGGGAGTTCAGCGAATAGCTATGCTCCATCTCCAGGCAAGTTTCACGGTTCTGCATTTCCCTTTCAGGCAGCGTCACCATCGAGAAATTCAGGTCCTGCAACCCGGGAACCTCGGCAATCCTGTTTTCCAGGTCCTTGGGGCACAGGCCTTCGATACAGCATAGGGAAACGTTTCCCTTGCCGTTCACCACATCCACCTTGTAATCGAACACGTTGCGCCCAAAGGATTCGAGCAGCATGAAAATTTCGTTTTCAATCCGTTTGTCAGTCATGCCAGGTTCCGCAATCACCTTCGTAAAATCGACGCAGCCGCGGACGCGCGGCATGCTGTTGACGCAGGCGCGGAGAGAACGCTTCATCATGACGCTCTTGACAAGGCCATCCAGATAGACGACACCCTGCCCGACAGTCACGGAAACACGGCCCGCATCATCCGGGAAAAGCTGGCGCAACTTGTTCCGAACAACTTCGGACAGTTTATCGTTCGGGACGTTCTGGGCAGGTTCCGGCAACGTAATGAACAGCACGGAGCCATCTTCCAGCAATGTCGCAAGCTTGTCCTTGTCGTTGTCCTTTACCAAGCCAACCGCAACGCCGAACTTGTCACGCAGGGTGTGATAAACATTATCACCAAGCAGGGTCTGGGCGCTCTGCACCGGAAGCAGGCGGTAGCCTTCCGCAGATTTTTCATGGACCGGAGCGGGATGGTCGAACACGAACTTCATGTCCTGACCGCCATCGTAGCTCACGACGACAATTTCCTGGTCGTTTGTCTTGAAGTAGCTCTTGACCTTTCCCGGCTTTACCGACTCCTTGAAATAGAGCCAGTTGCCCGGAGAAATGCGGCTATAGCCATAGATCCCCGTATAATCGCCCGCATCGGCCGGACGCGAAAAGGCGAACTCGTTCGAAAAGCCGACGAACGCCGCCTGGCACCTGTCGCATACGCAGAGAAGCGGAAGGTGGGGTTTCATCCCCCCGTAGGTGGAATAGGGTTCGCGCGCATAGACCCCGTGGTCGAGCACCTGGCGACAACGGCAGCAGAACAGCTTCTGCGTATGGATTCTATGTGGGAAAAATTCGCGCAAGAGGCCGTTTCCCGGAACCTACTTCATGAGCGGCATCGCCACGTCGATGCGGCGGAGCACTTCTTCCTTGCCGATGATTTCGAACATTTCCCAGAGGCCCGGGCCAGCGGTAACGCCGGACACGGCGAGGCGCGGAGCACCCACGAGTTCACCGACCTTGTGGCCGCAGCGTTCGGCGAGGTCGTAGAAACCCTTCTCGATGACCGGAGTCTTGAAATCTTCGATGGAAGCGAGCATATCGCGCACGAGAGTCGCGACTTCCTTGGAGCCTTCGCCAAAGTGCTTCTTGGCACCCTTTTCGTCGTAGGTCGTCGGAGCCACAAAGAAGTACACTGCCATCTCGGCGAGGTCCTGCACAAAGTGGGCGCGCGGCTTGAGCTGCTTCACGATTTCATCGAGGCGTGCTTCCGGTTCGTTGGAGAGGTCGATACCCTTCGCGGCAAGGCCTTCCTTCATGATTCCCTTGAGGAAGCCGTCATCGCACAGGTGGATGTGCTGGCCGTTCATCCACTGCAACTTCTTTTCGTCGAAGCTTGCGGACTTCGGGTTGATGCGTTCGAGCGTGAAGCTTTCGACCATTTCCTTGATGGTCATGACTTCGCGGTCGTCACCCGGGTTCCAGCCGAGGAGAGCGAGGTAGTTCACGAGAGTCTCCGGCAGGTAGCCGAGGTCGCGGAAGTCACCCACGGAGGCAGCCCCCTTGCGCTTGGAAAGCTTACCGCCGTTCTTGTCGAGAATCACCGGCAGGTGGCACCATACGGGCGGCTGCCAGCCAAAGGCCTTGTACAGGAGTTCGTGCTTCGGCGTGGAACTGATCCATTCGTCACCGCGGAGCACGTGCGTCGTTCCCATCAGGTGATCATCGACGACGCTTGCAAAGTGGTAGGTCGGGTAACCGTCGCGCTTGATGAGCACCAGGTCGTCCAGAAGTTCGTTCTGGTAGCTGATGTGGCCACGGATCATGTCGTCGAATTCGGTGACGCCCGTCTCGGGAACCTTGAAACGGATGACGGCCTTCTCGCCGGCAGCGATGCGGGCCTCGGCTTCTTCGCGGCTAATGTTACGGCAATGGCGGTCATAACCCGTGACCGGCACGTGAGACTTTTCCTGTTCGGCACGAACTTCCTGCAAACGTTCTTCGGTGCAGAAGCAGTAGTAGGCGCAGCCCGCATCCAGTAGCTTCTTGATTTCGCGGTGGTAGATGTCCAGGCGTTCGCTCTGGAAGTACGGACCGCAGTCGCCTTCGCAACCCGGACCTTCGTCCCACTGGAGCCCCAGCCACTTGAGGTCGCGCATCAAGTCGTGCAAAGCTGTTTCGTTATAGCGCTTGCGGTCGGTATCCTCAATACGCAGATAGAAAGTTCCACCCATGTGCTTTGCAAAGAAATAGTTGTAGATGGCGGTACGCGCACCGCCCACATGCAGGTAACCCGTGGGGCTCGGGGCAAAACGCACGCGGACAGGACGGGTAGCAGAATTTTCGCTCATAGATTCCTCTTTAAAATTTCAAATATCCCGCACGACTTCGCACAGGAACTTTACATGACAAAAAATAGCAATTTATTGGCGGGGGCAATTTGCCAACTTGGCAATTATGGCGTCGCAGCCTTCATTCACATCGTCCCAGGTCGCCTGGAAATTTCCCGTATACCAGGGATCCGCCACATCGCGCGAATTACCTGTCCAGTCCATCAGCAGCGAGACCTTCGACATGTCATGTCCATCGCCCAGAATCCAGCGCAAGTTTCTCAGGTTGTTCCGGTCCATAAGCACGATGTAATCGTAGTACGCATAATCGCGTTCCGTCATCTGGCGTGCATGCTTTCCGCTGCAATCGATTCCATGACTCGCGAGCATGCGCCTTGCGGGCGGATAGACGGGATTCCCGATTTCCTCGGTGCTAGTCGCTGCACTTGCCACCTCGAAATTGTCGAGGCCAGCCTTCGCAAGCTTGTCCTTCATGACGAATTCGGCCATGGGGCTACGGCAGATGTTCCCGTGACATACAAAGAGGATTTTCGTCTTTTCCATGGCGTCAAATATAGAAACAGGGCCTACACGCCGCGGCGTTCGGGATCCCATACGATTTTGTGAAGCTGCACCTGGAACCGCGCATCATTGCGCGTCATGGTCTCGCTTTCAAGCATCCACTGCACAATCGTCTCGTTTGAAAGCGCCCCGAAAACAGGAGAGATAAAGATATGCGGCAAGCCACCCGCCGGACGCTCCCGCATCGACGAGAGTTGCGACACCACGCGCTCCGCTTCATGCAAATCATCGACGCTTCCCACGACGAACTTCAGCACGTCGCCTTCTCCCAGCGTCGCGATATTTTCCATCCGCATCCTGCCCGACATCCCGCTGCTGCCGCATTTCCAGTCCATCGTGTAGAAAAGCCCCGGGAGCCGCCATTTGCAGGGAACCGTCCCGTTCGTCTCCACGTTGACCTCGAAACCTTCGCGGGCAAGACCTTCGAGCAGTTCGCCGACGCCTTCATGGATTAGCGGTTCGCCACCGGTGAGCGTCACGCACTTCACGCCGGATTCGCTTCGATACGCATTGACCGCAGCGATGACCTCACTGACATTCATTTGTCTGTAGTCAGTTCCCTCGACCGCATACATCGAGTCGCAATAGGCGCACCGCAAGTTGCAACCGTGGAGCCGCACGAAGACCGCGGCCTGCCCCATGCGCAAGCCCTCGCCCTCTATGCTCTTGAAAATTTCGCAAACCTTCATGACAGGCGCCTAGCGTTCGTACTCGACGACGTTGCCTTCGCTTTCCTGGATCCGCACCTTGTAGCAGTGCGGCACCTGCTCGCAGACCCAGCGCGCCATGTTCTCGGCCGTCGGGTTGAAATCCACCACGTCGTTCAAGAACTGGTGATCCAGCTTGCCGTGGACAATCTCCTTGATGCGCGAGAAGTCCACCACCATGCCGTTCTCGTCCAGCGTTTCACTCTGGCAGAACACCGTGATAATCCAGTTGTGGCCGTGGAGCCCGCGGCACTTGCTTTCGTAGGGGAGCGACAGCTTGTGGGCTCCGGAGATTTCGATTCGCTTGATGACTCTGTACATGTTATGCCCCGTATTCCGTGTTGTCGTTGACGCCCGCTTCGGCGAGGGCCGCCTTGCGCTCCAGGCAGGTCGCGCACTTTCCGCAATGGACCTTGCCGCCCTTGTAGCACGACCACGTTTCGCTGTAGTCGATACCGAGAGACTTTCCCTTGCGTGCGATATCCGCCTTCGAGATATTCGTGTAGGGCGCGTCGATAGTGATGCCCGCGTAGGTACCCGCCGCAATCGCCGCCGACATGTTCTTCACGAATTCCTCGCGGCAGTCCGGATAGACAGCATGGTCGCCGAAGTGGTTCGCCATCATTACCTTCTTGAGGTCGCGGCTTTCGGCAAGGCCCGCGGCAACGGAAAGCATGATGCCGTTGCGGAACGGCACCACCGTCGATTTCATGTTCTCGTCCGCATAGCTGCCTTCGGGAATCGCGTCCGCACCCGCAAGCAGCGACGACGTGAAATAGTCGTGCATGAACTTGAGCGGAATGACCACATGCGGAATGCCGAGCCTCTCGCAATGGAGGCGCGCGAAGGGGATTTCGTTGTCGTTGTGGTTGCTGCCGTAGTCGAACGAGACGGCGAGAGCGATATCCGCGGCACGTTCGTACAGCAGGGTGACGCTGTCCATTCCGCCGGACAGGACGAGCAAGGCGTCTTTCATAGGGGCTCCTAGTTTTGTTTAGAGTCAGGATGGGTTTCGAACTGACTGATATAAAAGATAGAAAAATCCCGTATATGCAACAGGGTGTTGCATATAGCTAAATAAAATTTTGATTTTTCTAAAATTTTGTGATTTTAATCAGAATTTAATACTTTTGTTGCATAAAACTATTGACAACCGCATTTCCAGAATGTATAATTCCGAGCGATGAGACCGATTATCGAATATTCCGACTTCCGCCAGTACATGCTGGACTACTACGAGGAACGCAAGCGCCGCTCCGTTTTCTCGTGGCGCGAATTTTCGAAAATCGCGGGATTCTCGTCGTCCTCGTACATGAAGGTCGTATGCGACGGCAAGAGCAAGCTCTCCCGCATCGGGGTGGAGCGCACCGGCGCCGCCATGGGCCTCGTGGGTTTCGAGATGGAATACTTCCGCGCAATGGTCGAATACGGCCAGGCCGAAAGCGAGGCGAAAAAGAAGGCTGCCTACGAGAATATGCTCGCCATCGCCAAGGTACACAAGGTCCGCGTGATGGAAGGCGACCTGTTCGAGTTCTACGATTCGTGGCAAAACCCGGTAGTGCGCGAGCTCGCACCGCTGATGCCGGGGGCCACTCCCGGCGAGATCGCCAAGAAGTGCCTCCCCGAAGTCTCGGCGGCCGAAGTGCAACAGAGCCTGGGCTTCCTTACGAAGGCGGGACTCCTGAAGAAGGCAGGAGACAACGCTTTCGTACAGGCGGAGACCTCCATCGCGGGGACACCCGACGCCACGCGGCTTGCATTAAGGGGAATGCACCGCCAGATGTCCAAGCTCGCTACCCCCGCGGTCGACCTCCCCGTGGACGAGCGCCACTTCAGCGGCGTCACCATGGGGCTCTCGCGCACAAGCTACGAGCGCATCGCGCACGTGCTGGACGAATGCCGCCGCCAGATTATCGCCATCGCCGCCGAGGACAAGGATATCGACCAGGTCTACCGACTGAACCTGCAGCTTTTCCCGTTGACCCAACGAGTGAAGGAGTGCGAAAATGAAGAAGCTTGATTTGTCCATTCCTTTCGCCTTTGTAGCATTGCTCGCCGCATTCCTGTGCGCAGGCTGTTCCGACAACCCGAGCGTCGCGGGCACGGCCGAAGAACCGAACGAGCTTGCCCAAGGCGAATCCTCGAGCAGTTTTGAACCGCAACAGAGTTCCTCTTCGGAGAAGGGTTCCGAATCCGTGCGGAGAGATACGACATCGCTAGAATTCTACATCGAGCAATTCGGGATAGACTCTCTCCAGTTCAACGGCGGCGTCCTTGCCGCCACGGCGGATTTCGACATGAAGCCGCCTACCCAGAGTACGCAGGATCCCGACCATCAGGCCGCCAGGGAGACCGAATTCGACACCCCGTGGCCACACGCAATCGTCAAGCAGAACGTCGAAGCCCTGAACGACCTGTTCCCCAAGGCAAACGAGCAGTTCGCAGGCCTGGTCGATTCCATCAGGAATGATTCCACAAGCGACAGCTGCGGGCTCTACGTGCAAAGCGTCTGGGGCGATTCCAAGACCATCGGCTTCATCCTCGCCGACGTTTCAAGGGATACCGTTTCCATCATCGATATCGCCAGCAGCCGATGCAAGGAGACGACCGAAAACAAGGTGCACCGGTTCCTGTTCCGCTACTGCGGAGAAATAGACTCGCGTCCGGAAATCGTACACACCACTGTCCAGGTCGACATTCCTGCAGACAAGTGCCCGGACCAGAGAACCGCTGCCGAATGGCTGAAGGACGAATAAAAAGTTTTAAAAAAGGAGAAAAAAATATGAACCAGAAAAAGTTTATCAAGGTACTCGGTACCGCGACGGTACTTGCCGCGTTCGGGCTTGTCGCCTGCGGCGACGACACATCCAGCGGGCCGAATGCACCCGACGAAATCACGAGCTCGGAAACGGCCCCCTCTTCCGATTCGAACATTTTGCCCAGTTCCTCGGAATCAAAGGAAAAGCCGACATCGAGCAGCGCCATCGCCGGAAGTTCCAGTTCCGCCAAAAAGCAGTGCGAAGCGTTTCTGCCGGAATGCGGCTACACGCTCGAAGAACTATGCTCGATGGGCTATGCGGAGTATTGCACGGCAAGTTCTTCTTCGGCGACAAACCCGAATTCCTCGAGCTCGCTGGAAAAGTGCCTGAGCATGCCCCACTTCGATGACAGTCTGCAGATTGCGTACCAGGTCCCGGTATGCACGGCGGAAGAAGAGGGGACAAGACTTCCCGACTGCGAAACAAGCGACGTGTACGTTTGCGAGAACGGTCGCTGGAATACCGTCGCAGATGAAACCTGCCGCCACATTACCGACACCGGCGATCCGATGAAACCGCACCCCTGCGACACCGAATTCGAAGTCGCCATGGACTGCGCCAAGAACTACTACATGATGTGCGCCAACGGAATCTGGCTCAACGCGACAGGTTGCGACACCACCAAGGAAAAGTGCGGATTCGATGACTACAAGCTGTGCAGCGACTACCAGCTCAGGGCCTATTGCAGCGACGACTGGCTGAACGAGCCCTGTGAAGAAGGCCGTAGCCGCGACCTCAGAATATACGACACTACCGATTCAACGAGCTTCAGCTATGTCAACTACATCTGTGTCGAAGGCAAGTGGGTAAAGCGTTCGAGCCTCTACAGCAACTGCGATAATGACAAAGACTGCTTGGGCGGTTTCCAGGGATGCTGGCAGAGCGAAATAATTGGCCAGCCTTGCGATGAGAGGGATCCGGAAACTTCCTGGATTACCGAGGACCGCTGCGACTTCGTCTGCCGTGACGGCAAGTACGAATTCATGCCGCCCCCGACAAAATAGCGCGAATGGAGAACAAAGCATGAAGCGAAATGTTTTGTCCAAGACGCTCGGCTCCGTAGCCCTGGTTGCCGCATTCGGGCTCATCGCCTGCGGGGACGATTCGAGTTCAGTTTCGAACCAATGCGAAGCGCTCTATCCGGAATGCGGGTATACCGTCAAAGAACTCTGTAGAATGGGCGAGAAGCAATACTGCCCGGAGCAAAGTTCCTCGTCCGAAGCCGTAAATTCCAGCTCGAGCATCGAAAACGGCGGAAGTTCGTCTTCGGTCGCAAAATCCAGCTCCTCGGGCCTTGGCGAAACGTGCATCCACATGAGCGACACGCCTCCCGACAGCGATTCCGACCCTTGGTGTTTCGGTGACGAAGGCAAGCATGCCGTAGACTGCTTCACGAACGAAGCCTACACGTGTTCGGACGGGTTCTGGGTCAAGGATGCGGAAACATGCATCCATATTTCCGATAGCGACAGCGCAAGCAGGTGGGACTGCGACGCCCCCGATTACACGCTCAAGGCGGACTGCGTCAACAGCGACTCGCTGTACATGTGCGCTGCCGGGATGTGGATCGCGGCCAAGGACTGCGACACCACCCAGGAACGCTGCGGGTACAGCGATGCCGACCTCTGCATGTATTTCGGCATAATGAAATATTGCAGCGGCAGCCCCAGAGTCCTGCCCGATGCAGTTCCCTGCAACCAGGACGGCAAATCGGTAGTGATTGACGGCCAGTGGATGTACCGTTGCGACAACGGCAGATGGCACATCGTCGTACCGATGTCGTAAGCGCAGCTAACGCGGGAAGGGACGTCCAAAACGCCTAGCGGGTTCCGCCGAAGGATACCCGCTTTTTATTTTATCCGTATCAATCTCTACGGATTCGCCTTCCATGTCGAACGACAGGGTCGCGCCATTGGCATTGACATCAAGAATGGTCCTGGCGCCCATGACTAGAGGCAAATTCACGCGGCCATGTCCTGCCGGGAAGCCGACCAAAACAGGAACATCGTACTTTTCGAGCGTCTTCAGCAACATCGTTTCCACGTCTTCGAAATCCAAATCAGCGTTATAGTCCTTGAATTCCCCAAGCACAACGCCCTTAACGTTCTTCAGCACGCCACGCAATTCGAGAGATCGGAGCATACGGTCTATGGAATGCATGCTTTCGCCCAGTTCCTCCAAGAAGAGGATTATCCCGTCGCCGGAATAGACATCGGCCACCGTACCCGCAACCGCATCAATCGTCGCCATGTTCCCGCCAACGAGAATTCCTTCCGCATGCCCCGCCCTGTTCAGCTTGTGCGCCGGCACTTTGTACCTCGGCACCTTCCCCATAAGCAGGTTGCGCAGGAAGACCGCATTCTCCCTGGCAAGGGAATCCCGCCCCATGAACTCGCTCATCGTCGCGTGAACGCTCATGACGCCCGCCCTTGTTTCCATGGCGTGCAGCGTGGTGATATCGCTGAACCCCACAAGCCACTTCGGATTGTCCCGGAGCAATTTCAGGTCCACCTGATCGACAAGATAGATGGAGCCGTAGCCGCCATGGTTACAGATAATGGCCTTGACGCTAGTATCCAACAGCGCATTGACAAAATCCTCGGCGCGCTCCGACGGACTTCCGGCAAACCTTCCCGCGAAAATTCGGTCGGCGTGTTTCCCTACGACCGGCACAAAGCCCCATTCCTTCAGGAGTTTTTCTGCCCTCAGAAGATTCATGTCGGCAGGGCGGTATGATGGCGAGATTAAAGCGACCTTGTCGCCCTTTTGCAAGAACGCCGGAGCCCGGCATTCCGAGATCCGGGAATCCGTGCAGGCTGCAAGCCAAAGCGTCACCAGCGCAACAAGGCCAATACGCAGCATGCGAGAACCTAGTTCGAGAACTTCTTGTTGGTATGCGCCTCGACCACGTTCACCACGTAGTCGCCCAGCTTTTCGCAGTCGTTCACCACGTCCATGTAGTGAACACCCATTTGGTAGCTGTACTTCTGCGATTCGATGTCGGCAATATTTTTCTCCTTGAGGAGCTTGCGGTAATCGTTGATCTCATTCTCCATATTCAGCGTACGGTTTGCGTCGGCAGTCACAGCATCGCTAATGACATCGATCATGTTCGTGAGCGCCTTGTCGCAAAGCTGCATCATGTGCTTGATGCGGTTGTACTGCTCTTCGGTAAAGTCGTCGGTGCTCCTAAACTTGCGGTTGATGGCGCGGGCCATGTTATAGCAGGAATCCCCGATACTTTCGATTTCAGAAATTTCGCGGAGCATCGACTGGATGTTCGTCTTACTTTCGGGACTCAAGCGGCCTTCGGACACCTGATTCAGGTACTTGGCAATTTCGATTTCCATGTTGTCGCTGATGCCTTCGTATTTCTCGATGCGGGCAAACAGCTTCACGAAATCGTTCTCGTCCTTCATCTCGAGCAGTTCGGGCACCATGCGGAACATCTTCTGCGTGCGGGCAGCGAACAAGTTAATTTCCTTGCGGGCTTCGAAAAGCGAAAGTTCTGCAGTGCTCATGAGGCCTGCACTGATAAACTTGACCTTGAAATCCTCGCCGTCTTCCTTTTCGCGGATAATCTTGCAGATGAGTTTTTCCATCGGCTTGATGAACCAGATGAGGATAAGCACGTTGCAGAGGTTGAATGCCGTATGGAAGGCAGATAGCGCGTAGGTCACACGGACGCTCGCCTGGGCAACTTCTTCTTCGGTATGCGGCACGAACGTCGGGTCGAACCCCACGATGCTGCACACCATGTTCACGAACGGGCGGAACACTATCAATACCCACACCACGCCGAACACGTTGAAGAGCATGTGCGCCAAGGCCGCGCGCCTTGCCTGCGTACTTGCCGAAAGGGCCGCAAGGTTCGAGGTGACCGTGGTACCGATGTTTTCGCCCATCACGAGCGCGATGCCCTGGTAAATCGGGAGCACGCCGCTACTGCAGAGCAAGAGCGTAATCGCCATGATGGCGGCAGACGACTGCACGCACATGGTAAGGATACTGCCCAACAACAAGAAGAGGAGCGTGCTGAAGATCCCCCAGCCGCCGGTCGTCGAAAAGAAGTTGATGACCGCCTGGTTGTGCGCGAGGTCCATCGCCACGGCATTCTCGCGCAGCGTGGTAAGGCCCAGGAACATGAACGCGAAACCGAACACGAATTCGCCGATACTCTTGGTCGAGTTCTTCTTGGTGTAAGAAAGGATGATGCCGAGGG
>JAEEGH010005788.1_pt1 | contig 30747 bp, 29 predicted proteins | sample 9134181 | NCBI WGS metagenome assembly JAEEGH01 (sample SAMN16246544, study PRJNA631951) | gut metagenome | biome: gut microbiome; feature: rumen; material: DP-attached | host: Bos | place: Iran: Karaj | collected 2018-10
CTCCGGTCTTGGGAAGACCAAGGATTATGTCATGAGGCGTGAGCTTGAGATCAAGCCCGGTGACATCTTCTCAAAGCAGAAGCTTATCACAAGTGCCCAGAACCTCTATAACACAGGTCTTCTTGCAAACCTTGACTACGACCTGATGTACGGACAGGAGGAGAACGGGGTCATCCTTGAGTTCAAGCTTGAGGAAGGCAACTCAAAGGACATCCAGTTCGGTGCCACTTTCGGAGGCACGCTCAATTCCTTCCCGGTATCCGGTTTCATGCAGTGGACAGACCACAACCTGGGTGGAAGAGGGCAGGAGCTTGGCCTTAACCTCTCCCTGTCACCTGACACGCAGTCAGTCAACATCAGCTTCGGAGACAAGTGGTTCCGCGACTACAGATGGTCCAACACGTTCAGTTTCGGATTCTCCCACTCAAGATATGCTGATGAGCTTCAGCTCGGAACAGGTGCGCCTGTCTATTACAACGGAAGAAACAGCTCAGAGACATGGCCTCTGGGATATTCCAGCGCGGAGCAGTGGGCTGCATCCAACAACGAGTATCCTGCAAGCAGGGATCTGATGAAGTATGACCTCATGACATTCTCAGTGGGATACAACACGGGTTACACGTTCATCTTCGATGTCGGACGTCTCTCTGTCTACGGCGGAGCCTCAGTCAGCCTGAACAAGGCCCTGTATGACCCCAAGTACATGCCGTTCGAGAAGCTGATCTACCAGTACGGACTTAAGTGGCAGTTCTCAAACAAGCTGTCATTCGGCCTCCAGTGGGACGGAAGGGACTATATCACCAACACCACCAAGGGATACGTGCTTTCAACCAGCCTCACATATGCCGGAGGTATTCTCGGAGGTCTCTCGAACTACATCAAGGTCTCCCAGAACGCAGCAGGCTACCTGAAGCTCTTCTCATTCAACCTGAACGAGGACACCGTCAAGAACATCATGCTCTGCGTGTCCACATCAGCGAACTTCATGCTTCCGCAGTTCTACAACTACGAGAAGCAGGGCCTGAGATTCTGGGACCCGAAGCTCGGTGCCACAAAGTATGAGATGCTTTACATCGACGGTATGACGATCGGCCGTGGCTTCAACATGGTTGTTGACCAGGCTTTCCTCTGGGACAACATGGTTGAGATCAGCTACGTGCTTGTGGACAACATCCTCCAGGCCGAGCTCTTTGTCAGCGCCACAGGCGTTAACTCCGAGCTCTCACACATCAAGGAAGGCATCAACTGGTACTTCGCAGCTGGCGGCGGACTCAAGCTCAAGATCTCAGGATTCCCGCTCGGTCTTTACCTGGTCAAGAACGCCACATACAAGTTCCCGAGCGTCTCTAGCACGGCAGGAGAGAGGACATTCAACTGGATCGGTGGAAACTACTTCCATGGAAACAGCCCGACAAGCGGAATGAGCCTGGTCCTTGCTATCTCCACCAGCTTGATATAAGGAAGATGCTTCGGGCCAATCTCTACGTCACTGCGCTTGGGCCGTGCAGAAAGCACTGTCCCGCGCTTGTTCCTTGACCTTGACCCGAATCGTAAAAACTTGAATTAGAAGGGAATAATGGCTGAGACACCTCTGATGAAGCAGTACCGCGAAATGAAAAATGAGCACTCCGACATGGTGCTCTTTTTCCGTGTCGGTGACTTCTATGAGATGTTCGATGACGATGCAAGGGAGGTATCGGCCCTCCTGAACCTGACTCTGACACACAAGGGCGATGACCCCATGTGCGGCATCCCTTATCACGCCGCGCGCAATTACATCAAGCGGCTTTTGGACGCGGGGAAGAAGATAGCCATCTGTGAGCAGATGGAGCTCTCGGAGAACTCAAAGTCCCTTGCACGCAGGGAGGTGGTACGCATTGTGACACCTGCCACCGTCGTGGATGAGGATTACCTGGATGACCGCAGCTTCAACTACATAATCTGCTTCTTCCAGCAGTCTATGGCCTTCTGCGATGTCTCCACAGGTGATTTCCATCTGCGTGCCCTGGATCAGAAGAACAGGGTGCAGTCAGTCCGCACTGCCCTTGAGCAGCTCTCGCCCAGGGAGATCCTGGTCTGCGAGGACGAGTACTTCCTGGACTATGCCTTCAAGGATGTCATTGACCTGTATCCCGCCATGGTGACAAAGCTTGCCCCGTGGTATTTCACACAGAAGGCATGCTACAAGCTTCTCTGCGAGCAGGCAAAGGTAAAATCCCTTGCCGCATATGGACTTAAGGAGAATGACAAGCTTGTCTGCCCGGCCGGTGCCCTTATCCGCTACATAACCGAGACATCCAAGAGCTCCGTCAGCCACCTGACTGACTACAAGGTTGATTATGAGCAGTCCTATGTGAGCATGGACGAGAGCTCCAGAAAGAACCTTGAGCTTTTCAACAACCTATTTGACGGTTCCTCCCGTTATTCGCTTTTTGACTCCGTGAACAGGACAAAGACAAGCGGCGGAAGCCGTCTTCTGAAGAACTGGATCGCATTTCCGCTTCATGACGTGGAGAAGATCGCCTTCCGTCAGAAGTGGGTGAGCTTTCTGGTCTCATCCCCGGAGGAGCTTGCACGTGTGCGTGAGGCCCTGAGCGGGGCCATGGACCTCAACCGTCTTGTGACCCGTGTAATGCTCAGGCGCTGCGTGCCTCATGACCTTGTGGGGATCAAGCAGACAATCGGAAGCTTCTTCAGCCTGATCTCAGCCAACACGGACCGTTATCTGACACTTCTGGAGACATCAATGGACCAGGATGCCCTGGGTGCCTGCGCCGCTCTGATGGACCGCATTGACAGGGCAGTCAACGACCAGTGCCTCGGGCAGTTCCAGGAAGGGCAGGTGATACTCCCAGGCTACGATGAGGATCTGGACCACAAGCGCGATGTCCGCGACCACAGCGACACCATCCTGAAGGATTATCTTGAGAAAGTGAAGGCAGACAGCGGCCTGACAATCCTCAAGCTCGGATACAACAGGATCTTCGGCTATTACCTTGAGGTCCCCAAGGGGCAGGTCTCCAAGGTCCCGTCCTACTTCTACCGCAAGCAGACCCTGGTCAACGGCGAGCGTTTCACCACCGAGGAGCTGATGCAGTACGAGAAGGAGATCATGCAGGCCAACGCCCTTGCCGAGGAACGCGAGCGCAAGCTCTACGACGAGATCCTCTCCAACGTGCTGGAGCTCGATGCCTGGCTCAACTCCATGGGCCACTTCCTCAACAACATCGATGTCTACCAGGGCCTTGCCACTCTAGCAGTGGATTCCTCATACGTCTGTCCGGAGGTGGTTGAGGACGATGTCCTAGAGATCAGGGACGGCAGGCATCCTGTGGTCGAGCGTCAGCTTGGACCTGGCAAGTTCGTTGCCAACGGCCTTGACATGTCCGTGCGCTTCTGCCTGATCACAGGCCCCAACATGGCCGGAAAATCCACATATCTGAGGCAGAACGCCCTGATCATACTGCTTGCGCACATCGGCAGCTTTGTCCCAGCCTCCTATGCCAAAATCGGCCTTGTGGACAAGATCTTCTGCCGCGTGGGTGCCATGGACAACCTTGCCCGCGGTGAGTCGACCTTCCTTGTGGAGATGCAGGAGGCCGCGTTCATCCTGCGTAGCTGCACTGCCAGGTCTTTTGTCATAGTCGATGAGATAGGCCGCGGCACAAGCACCCAGGATGGAATGTCAATTGCCTATGCCATAATGAAAAGCCTGATAGAGAAGGGCGCTAAGACACTCTTTGCCACCCATTATCATGAGCTTACCATGCTGGATACCTCCGGAATCAGGCTGCTTACCCTGGATGTTCTTGAGGACAAGGGCAGCGTCACATTCCTCCGCAAGGTGAAGGACGGAGTTGCAAACTCCAGCTACGGCATCCATGTGGCCAAGATGGCAGGCGTGCCTGCCTCCGTGGTGAGGGACGCAAGGTCCTTCCAGAACAGGCACTTTGCCGATTACACCATGAGCCAGGGCAGTCTTTTCACCACTGATGCCCCTGTGGACTATGATTCTACTGTTCAGGCTGCCGATTCCGAGATAGTGCGTCAGCTCAAGGACCTGAACCTTGATGAATGCACCCCGATGCAGGCCCTGATCCATCTCTCGAAACTTAAGGAAGAGGCAGAGAATCTGTGATAGAATCAGCATATGGCTGATCTACTGAGCAAATGCCCTGTATGCGGTTCCCCGACTTATAAGCGACTTGTGGTCTGTGAGGACTGTGCTTCCCAGCTGGACTCCGAGTGCTTTGACTCATTCATGGACCGTTGCCCCGTCTGCTTTTACCCGCGAGTTGCTCCTGTCTACCGCTGCGAGAAATGCCTGGGATATCCCGGAGGCGCCTACAGGGTCTTCCCTGTGGCCCGCTATGACGGCGAGCTCTCATATTCCATCATCGACAGCCTTAAGTTCCACGGTCATAAGAAGATGGCTTCAGTTGTGGCCCTTTATCTTAAGCGTGCGCTCTCTGCCCTGGATCCTGCATCAGAGGCTCTTCTTGTGCCCGTCCCATGCAGCGCGTCCCGCCTTAATAAGTTCGGCTTTGACCAGATGGTTGAGGTGTGTGAGGCCCTGAAAAGACCTTATCTTCCCTTACTTGTCAATTCCTCAGGCTTATCCGCCGTGCAGCAGAAGAGGCTTTCCCGTGAACAGCGGCTTGAGCACTCTGCGGGCAAGTTCGCGCTTAATCCCTCAATCCCGGATATTGATGTTCTCAAGTCCCGTCCGATCATTGTCGTGGATGACATAGTCACCACCATGAGCACGATGAACGCCGCCATCAGGCTTCTTTACGACAACGGCTTTCAGGACGTCAGCGGTGCCTCATGGCTGGCGGAGCTGTAGGCAGATTATTCTGGATAAAAAGGAGATGTTCCACATCGGTGCTTCCATAAAGGACGCAGGAAAGAGAGTCTTTATTCAGAGAGCTCAATAGAATTCAACAATAATTCTATGGTCTTAAGGCTGTTATGGGAGTAATGAAAATCCCAGTCTCAGGATCTACAATCGTGGCTTTGCAATAACCGGCTATCACACACATGTAAGCCGGTTTTTTTTCGACGTGGCTGTAGAATGTCATCAGACTCTTTATGGCATCCTGAATGCCTCCGTTGGTGAGCTTTATCTCGAATGCGGCATAACGACCATCCTTGAATTCAATTATGGAATCCACCTCGTCTCCTGATACATTGTCTCGGAAATGAAGAAGTCTTGCACCCAGACTTTCAGCATAGATTCTCAAATCTCTGTCCACTAGTGATTCGAACAATAAACCGAATGTCTCATGATCATTCATCAGCTTCTCAACAGAGAGATTCATGCTGGCGCAGCATAATGATGGATCGACCAAGTGCCTTTTTGCTGTTTTACCGATACGTGATGATGATCTGTAGTTTATGCTGAATGCTTCTTGATTTGCCGTGAGGTACAAACTGTCTAAGACGGAAAGATAGTCTATGACTGTCTCCCTGCTTTTAATCTTCTCCGATCCTGTCTCATATTGTTCTATATCTTTTACAAGTGTATTATCTCCGGCAATGGTAGATTCGTTTCTGGAGAGGGAGCGTATTAGCATCCTCATTTTCTCCGGGTTTCTTTTTCTGTCATTTCGCTCATGAATGTCTTTGGTTACAACAGATTCGATATAGCTTTCTGGGATTACTCCGATATCATCGTCTGAAATATTCAGGTTCTCTGGCCATCCTCCCCGGATAATCAGTCTCGCAATCTCATCCAATTCAATATCTCTTATGTATTGCTCTTCTATTCTTCCTTCAAGCATGCCTGATATAGATGCCTCTCCCGTAGAATCTCCTGATTCAAATAAGCTCATCGGATGCATTCTTATCGGGGCAATCCTGCCGGTTCCTGAATGGAAGACCTTCTCATCATCTTGTTTGCCATCTTTAGATTGTGAAAGGGTAGTGGAACCGGTAAGAATGAATTTCCCTTTCTCGTGGTCAGCATCACATTCATGGCGCACAGCATCCCAGATGCCTGGAGCAATCTGCCATTCATCAATCAGCTGAGGATGTTCTTTCTTGAAGATATATTTGGGATTGACCTTTGCAAGATCCCTCTGGCTCTTCTCTGTCATGTATGTCACGCTGTTGGCATGATTCAGTGCTGTCCATGTTTTTCCACACCATTTTGGACCTTCTATAGACACTGCTCCGAATATCCTCAGATATCTGGCAATCTTATCATCGACCAATCTTGGAATATAGCCTTCTTTTGTCAGACTCATAACATCCTCCATTGATATGTTACAATTCAATCATGCACTTTTCAAGAGATTTATCATACACTTTTCAGATAATTTATAATGCATTTTTCAATGATGGTTCGTTTGCATTGGAAAAATGAATAGGCTATACTATCTTCGTTGTATCGTTAATTGAAGTATTGGGGATAATTCTCTCCAGGAGGTGTTTTATGGAAAGACAGGATGCGGGACTTGCTTTTATGCTTCAGTATGAGAACATCGCCTGGTACGATGACGGAGAGGTGAGGATCCTTGACAGGAGAGTCTATCCTTCCCGTGTCGAGTTTGTGACATGTAAGACTCATCAGGAGGTCGCAAAAGCAATCACCGACATGGTCACCCAGAGCGCAGGTCCTTTCACTGCTGCCCCAATGGGAATGGCGCTTGCCGCATGGGAATGCAGGAACCTGTCATATGAGAAGCAGATTGCATATCTGTATGATGCTGCTAAAGTTATCTATAATGCACGTCCAACCACAGTAAAGCGCATGAAGATGGTCACAGAGGCTGTCATTCCCGCAGCAGAACAGGCCCTGAAAGAGGGTAAGCGTGCGGATCTGGCAATCAGGGACTGCATAGTCGAGATGAACAACGTCCGCTATTCAAGGATAGGCAAGTGCGCCGACTACCTTGTGAACATGTTCCCTGACAACGGTACTGTCATGACCCAGTGTTTTGCGGAGACCATCGTGGGCATGATGCTCAAGGAATGCAGGAGAAGGGGAAAGAACATCCGTCTGTTCTGTCCTGAGACAAGACCTTATTTCCAGGGTGCACGCCTTACCGCCACTGTCTGCAGCCAGATGGGCTTTGACACCACGGTCATCACCGACAACATGCCTGCGTTTGTCATGAAGAACGAGCATGTGGACGTCTTTACCTGTGCCGCTGACGCAATCTGCCTTGACGGTTATGTGGTTAACAAGGTCGGAACCAGCCAGATCGCCATCTGCGCGAAGCATTTCGGCATTCCTGTGTTTATCTCAGGCGCACCTGACAAGGGACATCCCACATGGGATACTATTAATATTGAAATGCGTGATCCTGATTTCACATTGCAGGCCATGGGCGTGAGGACTGCCATTGAGGGAACGGGTGTGAAGGGTTATTATCCTGCATTCGACATCACTCCGCCGTATCTGATTTCCGGCATTGCCACGGACAAGGGCATGTTCAGCCCGTATGACCTCCACCGTTATTTCGACGGGGCTCCTACGGACAACATTCTTACTGTCTGATGTTCACGAAGCTCACGAGTGGACTTCGTGTAATCCGTGAACATAAACACTTACGGAGCAACAAAAATTATTCTTCGTATTGACAACAATTGCCTGTACAGATATATTGCAAGAGGATTTTTAATGAAGATTTTTGAGGGATCGAAATTTTCGGTCCCTTTTTTATCGGCTTTTGAGGTCCGATCAGGGATTTTTACAGATATGTTGAAGAATGAGATCACAAAGGATCCGCTTTTTGAGGATCTGAAGGACATTGTGGCGAATCTGGGCATGGTCCTCTGCTATGTGCGCAAGAGCACGCAGGGAAAGACGGTCCAGATATTCGTAGACATCATGAAGAGCGAGGGAGAGACCGGAATCGACGAGTGCGCGCTGGTGCACAACACGATCCTCCCGAGGCTTGAGATGAAATACGGCCGCGATGATCTGTATCTTGAGGTCTCCACGCCCGGACTGCAGAGGAATCTCAGGGATATCTATGAGTTCTCTGTTTTCAAGGGCAAGAGATGCCGCGTGTACAGCCAGAAGTACAGCTCATGGCTGACAGGCATCATCACGGAGACTACGGATAACGGGCTTTCACTCTCCGATTATGAGGTTGAGGACACCAAGGAGAAGGGTGAGAGCATTGAGCTTGGTTATGAAGACATCCAGAAGGCAAAGCTGGAGCATAAATGGGAGGATATGAAGAATGTCCGAGTTAAGTGACGCAATCAGGGCGATGGTTGAGGAGAAGGGTATCTCAAAGGAACTGGTGCTTGACACCATCAGGCAGACCCTCCTGGCCACATACAGAAGAAAGTTCGGCACGGATGACAATGCCGTTGTCACATTCGCAGATGATCTCTCATCAGTTGAGCTTGCATCACGCAAGACAGTCGTTGATGAGGACAACTACTACGATGAGGTCAGGGAGATTCCTCTTGACGAGGCCCTGGAGCTCAGTGATGAGGCTGAGATCGGTGACGAGCTCCTGATTCCCATTGATCCGAAGAGCTTTGACCGCATTAGCGTCCAGACAGGAAAGCAGAGAGCCCAGAGCGCCATCAGGGAGATCCAGAAGGACGAGCTGATGCAGGAGTTCAAGGGCAAGGTCGGTGAGATCATCAACGGCTATGTCCAGGGCGAGAAGGACGGGGATCTGATCATAGATCTCGGCAGGACATCAGGTTATCTTCCCAGAAAGAACCAGAGCCCGAAGGAGTACTACACCAAGGGTGACAAGATCCGCTGCTATGTCGAGTCCGTCAGACCGGACGAGAGATCAGACAAGAACATCAGGGTTGTACTGAGCCGTGTCCATGAGGACTTTGTCAGAAAGCTCTTTGAGATCTATGTTCCTGAGCTGGTTGCTAAGGATCCTTCCATCGAGATCATGAAGATCGTCCGTGAGGCAGGATACAGGACCAAGGTCGCTGTTGCCCCGAGAAAGGTTGACGCTGATGCTGTAGGCACATGTGTCGGTCTGAAGGGAAACAGGATCCAGGCCATCATGAAGGAGCTCGATGATGAGCGCATCGATGTCATCAAGTGGGATCCGAATCCTCTTGAGTACATCGCAAATGCACTTTCTCCGGCAAAGGTCCTGAAGGTCTATGTCATGGATCAGGTCAAGAAAGAGGCCGTGGCCATTGTCGATGAGAGCCAGCTCTCACTTGCCATCGGAAAGCAGGGCCTGAACGTCAGGCTCGTCAACAGGCTCTGTGACTGGGTCGTGAACGTCAAGACACAGGAGCAGTTCTCCGAGATGGATTATGTGCGTGAGGCAAGGGCAGCAGCAGACTCGATGTTCATCGATGATGAGACCGAGCAGCTTCCTGAGGATGCCGCAGCAGAGATGGAGAGCGAGGAGATGATGCTCACCGATCTTCCGATCGAAGAGGCACTTATCGAGAAGCTCCATTACTATGATATTTGGACAGTCGAGGAGTTCATCAATCTCACTGATGATGACTTCGCCGCAATGCACGACGCCGAGCATGATCTCACAGCTGAGGATGTCAGCAAGATCAACGAGATCATCAAGGAGAACGTCGATATCATCGAGGATGAGGCAGAGACCGAAGAGGGTGAGGAGACATTCGCATGTCCTGAGTGCGGTTATCCTCTCACAATCGGCATGACGGAGTGTCCGAACTGCCACGTCGGTATTAGTTTCGAGTGATTAAGTACGAGGAGTAAGATTTATTGATGCCAGAAGAGATTAAACCAAAGGCTACATTAATCAAACAGAGCAGAAACGTTGAGCAGACGGCTCCAGTGCAGGCAAAGACAGAGACCGCGCAGCCTGAGAAGAAGAAGGTTGTCGTGATCAAGAAGAAGCCTGTGGTGGTTGTCAAGGCCCAGGCTGCGGCGCCGGCAGCGGAGCAGAAGGCTCCGGAGGCACCGGCTGCTGTCCAGGCAGCGCCTCAGGAACCTGTCGCCCAGAGTGCAAGTGCTCCTGCAGCTGAAGTCAGGCCGGCACCGGCTCCTGCACCAGCTTCTGCCCCGGCAGAGCAGAGTGCGGCCGCAACGACCGTGAAGCCTGCTGCTTCTCAGACTGTATACAGGCGTCCTGTGATCGGAGGGGCTCCGGTCCAGAAGAAGGTCATAAAGAAGACGAATGTGCCTCAGAGCACAATCAATATGGGACCTGTCATCATCTCAGGTGACAATCTCCCGCCGATCATGCCAAAGACAGAGGCTAGGCCGGCAGGTACATCAAGACCTGTAGGTTCAGTCGGTGGCGTGACTTACGGACGTGACGGACAGAGGATCCAGCCCAACAGGGGCCAGGGTAACTTCCAGCGCGGAGGTTACGGCCAGGGCGGATTCGGTCAGCAGGGCGGTTTCGGCCGCGGCAATGCCCCTCAGGGCTATACCCCGCGTTCTGCCCAGCAGGGCAACAACCGTTTCGGCGGACGCCCGGGCCAGGGCGGTTTCAACCGTGACGGCCAGAGACCTCCTTTCGGCCAGAAGCCCGGATTCGGATCAAAGGGACCTGCAAAGAAGGGCGGTTTCTCAGCACCGGCTGAGGCTCTTCCCGTGGACAGCAAGAACCGCAGGGTCTACAACAAGGGTAAGGACAAGGACCGCAGGGACGAGAGAACCGATGAGGAGCTCGAGCTCAAGTCATATGGCAAGAAGAAGTCATCTGATTCATCTGCCGCTGTACCGAAATCAATTGATATCCTTGCATCCATCACAGTCAGTGACCTGGCAAGGAAGATGAACATCAAGGCTTCGGAGATCATCTCCAAGCTGTTCGGCATGGGAATGATGGTCAGCATGAACGAGAGCATTGACAGCGACACAGCCACAATCATCGCCGAGGAGTACGGATGCTCCGTGCATCTTGTGAACCTCTATGATGAGACTGTCATAGCACGTGAGGAGGACTCAGAGGAGGATCTTGTCCCCAGAGCTCCTATTGTCACGGTCATGGGTCATGTCGACCATGGTAAGACCAAGCTCCTTGATGCAATCCGCTCAGCGAACGTCGTAGCAGGTGAGTTCGGTGGAATCACACAGCATATCGGCGCATACAAGGTCAACATCCCTGACAAGGGAGATGTCGTGTTCCTGGATACCCCGGGTCATGCCGCATTCACAATGATGCGTGCCCGTGGAGCCCAGCTGACTGATATAGTTGTCCTTGTCGTTGCCGCCAACGACGGTGTCATGCCCCAGACAATCGAGGCAATCGACCACGCAAATGCCGCGAAGGTTCCGATCATCGTCGCAATCAACAAGATTGATCTGCCTGATGCAAGGCCTGAGAGGGTCATGCAGCAGCTGTCAGACAAGGGTCTTGTGCCGGAGGCATGGGGCGGACAGACACTTTACTGTGAGATATCTGTATTGAAGAAGATCGGTATTGATGATCTTCTTGACACCATCCTGCTTCAGGCGGAGATGATGGACCTCAGGGCCAACCCGGACTGCAGGGCAGAGGGTAAGGTCCTTGAGGCCAGGATCGACCAGGGCCGCGGTATTGTGGCATCTGTCATTGTCCAGAGAGGAACACTCAAGCAGGGCGATTACTACGTCTCCGGAATCTATCCGGGCCGTGTCAGGGCCATGTATGACGACAAGGGCAAGAAGATCCAGAGCGCAGGTCCTTCCACACCTGTGGAGGTCATAGGTCTCTCTGATGTCCCGTCAGCAGGTGATCCGTTCCAGGTCTGCGAGAACGAGAAGCAGGCACGTCAGATCGGTGCCAAGCGTCAGGAGCTTGAGCGCATGAACCAGGCCAGCAAGTTCAAGAAGGTCACTCTTGAGACCCTCAACGCAGCCATCCAGGAAGGTGAGGTCCAGGAGCTCAACATCATCATCAAGGGTGATGTCCAGGGTTCTGTCGAGGCCATTCAGAGCGCATTGGAGAAGCTCTCCACGCCTGAGATCCGCGTTCGCGTCATCCGTGCCGCAGCCGGTGCCATCATCGAGGACGACATCAACCTGGCATCCGCGTCTGAGAACCCGGCTCTTGTCATCGGATTCAACGTCAGGCCCACGCCCAAGGCACAGGCCCGCGCCGATGCCGAGAAGATCGAGATCCGCAAGTACAACATCATCTACAACGTCGTGGACGATGTCAAAGCTGCAATGGAGGGAATGCTCAGTCCGGAGCGCACCGAGGTGGACGTCGGAACCGCAGAGGTCAGACAGGTCTTCAAGGTGCCCAAGGTCGGTATTGTCGCCGGATGCTACATCACAAGCGGAAGCGTCAAGCGCAACAACTTCTGCCGCGTGATCAGGGAGAACATCCAGATCAACCACGACCTTGTGAAGATCACATCCCTGAAGAGATTCAAGGACGATGTGCGTGAGGTAGCCATGGGCTTCGAGTGCGGTATCGGAATCGCTGATTTCCAGGACCTCCAGGTCGGAGACACATTCGAGTTCGTCGAGATCCAGGAGAAGGCCCGTAAGCTTGAGGACACAGGGGAGTACATCTGATGGCAGACTACATCCAGAGCAGGAACGAGGCCCGCATAATGGAGGTGGTGAACACCCTCATTGTCAGCGGAGAGATCAAGAACCCCAAGCTGAGCCGTTTTGCGAGCATAAACGACATATCCCTCTCAAGGGACAACGCCTATGCCACGCTTTACGTCTCATGCCTGGAGGACAGGCAGCTTGAGAGCTCGGTCGCCGCGCTGCAGAGTGCCGCAGGCTTCATCCAGGCCCGCATAGCCAGGGTGCTCAAGACAAAGAACACCCCGAAGCTGAACTTCGTGGCGGACACCACCGAGCGTGATGCCGCCAGGATTGATGCACTTCTGGAGAGCATCAAACAGTGAAAATGGGCAGGAACGCTGTAATTCTGGTGGACAAGGGTGAGGGAATCACCTCATTCGACTGTCTGGGAAGGATAAAGCGCAACGTCAACAAGAAGACAGGCCACTGCGGTACGCTTGATAAGTTCGCTCATGGCCTGATGATAGTGCTCTGCGGAAGCTATACCCACATGGTCCCTGCATTCATGGGCCTGGACAAGACCTATGAGGCCGAGATTGAGTTCGGCAGGATGACAGATACTCTGGATCCGGAGGGAGAGGTTGTTGAGACCTCTCCTGTTCCGTCTGAGGAGGTCATATGCTCTGCGGTCAGAAGGCTCACAGGTGTCCAAATGCAGCTTCCTCCTGTCTACAGCGCCATTCACGTCAACGGGAAGAGAAGCTACCAGATGGCACGCTCAGGGGCCTCTGACGTGGACCTAACACCCAGGCTGGTCAACATCTATTCTGCCGAGGTCCTCTCATGGAAATCCCCGGTGCTGACCATAAGGCTCCATGTCTCAAAGGGAACCTACATCAGATCCTTTGCCAGGGACCTTGGCCACATGTGCTTCTCAAGCGCATTTGTCAGGACTCTCTACAGGACCCAGATCGGGCCGTTCAGGGTCGAGGATGCTGTACGCTACGACGATGAGGATGCGCTTAAGGACATTCCGGAGGGCAGGGAGCTGATCAGCATGCTTCCCGGAGCAAAAGAGATTGAGATAAACGACATAGAGGCATTCAAGGCCGCCAACGGCTATGTGAAGCATTCGGTCAGGGAAAGGATAGCGGAGGGAACCACATTCGCCATCCTGATGCATGACGGTGAGCCTGTATGCGTTTATTCGTTGAATGATAACAAGATAATATGTCAGGTGCATAAATGAGGACATTGCCGTTTGCCGACTACAGCTTCAAGACTGTTCCCAGTGTAATATGCATAGGCGTCTTTGACGGCATGCATCTGGGGCACCAGAGGATCGTTGATGAGACTGTCTCTCTGGCAAGGGACCTTGAGGCACAGAGCGTGGTAATCACATTCTCCGTCAACCCGAAGATGGCAAGACAATCCGCCCCTGACATGCCTGCACTGCAAAGCAGGTCGGATCTTGAAGAAATATTGGCAGATAGAGGAGTTAATTATCATTGTGTAATTGACTTTTCCTCCGATATGAGTAAACTGTCGGGTGAGGAGTTCATTGCCCTCCTGTGTACGTCGTATGAGGTCAGGGCGATGGTTGTTGGAGACAGCTTCAAGGTGGGAGCTAGGGCGAACAGCGCAGGACCTGCCGAGATAAACAGCCTGCTCTCCAAATATACTTCATCTGCATATCTCAGGGTGATTCCTCCTGTTGTCATTGACAATGAGGTGGTAAGCAGCTCTCTGATACGCAGGTGTCTCCTAACAGGTGAGCTGGACAAAGCGTCCAGATTGCTTGGCAGAGCGTACAGTCTTGACCTCAGGTCTCTTAAGGCAACGGCGGAGAACCTGAAGGATGCGAGTCAAACACGCCTGTTATATGACGTCCGCACTCTTGGACTTCTGCTGCCTAAGGCAGGGAAGTACATGGTGGAAGCGACAGCAGAGGGCATCAGCCTAAAGGGTGAGGCCTTCGTTTCAGAGGACCATCTGGCTCTGGAGCTGCCTGTGCGGATGACTCCGGATGGGATTACATTCCTAGGAGCGTAACGAATGGTTACCAAGGAAACAAAGCAGGAGCTCATCGCAAAGTTCGGCGGTGACGCAAAGAACACAGGTGCAACAGAGGTTCAGATTGCACTTCTCACAGCAAGAATCAATGACCTTCAGGGTCACTTCAAGGCCAATCCCAAGGATCACGCCTCCAACAGAGGTCTCCTGAAGATGGTCGGTCAGAGAAGAAGGCTTCTCAAGTACCTCAAGAACACTGATATCGAGCGTTACAGAACGCTTATCGCAGAGCTCGGCCTCAGAAAGTAAGACATCTTGTTCAAGGCTCCGGTAACACGGAGCCTTGAGTATGTCTTGCCACCAGTTCCAAAGCTTTCGGGCAAAACAGTTGCGGCGGCATGTAACTTATTGTCCTGAAACAAGATGGAACAAAGAACAAAAAAGAAGAAAAAGAAAGAAAAAGGAAAGGAAATGTCAGAAGTAAAGAAAGTTTCAGTTAAGCTTGGTGACGATTATCTCGTTTTCGAGACAGGAAAGATCGCCAAGCAGGCAAACGGAGCCGTCTATGCGCACTATGCAGGCTCTGCAGTCATTGCCACAGTTTGCTGCGGGGAAGCACCTTCCCAGCCGCTTGATTATGTACCGGTCTCAGTCGAGTACAACGAGAAGTACTATGCCGCCGGAAAGATCCCCGGAGGATTCCTCAAGAGAGAGTCCAAGCCGAAGGATAAGGAGATCCTGGTCAGCCGTCTCATCGACCGCCCGATGCGCCCTCTGTTCGACAAGGCCTTCAGCCGCGAGATCCAGATTGTCCCGACAGTCATCTCAACAGACCAGATCAATACACCGGATATCATCGCAATCAACGCAGCCAGCGCTGCAGTAACCATCTCAGACATCCCGTTCAACGGCCCGATCGCCGGTGTGCGTGTTGCCCTTGTGAATGGTGAATATGTCATCAACCCGACATTCAAGCAGATCGAGGAGTCTGACCTTGATATCGTCGTCGCAGGAACCCGCGAGGGAATCACAATGGTCGAGGGCGGAGCCCACGAGGTCTCAGAGCAGAACATGCTCGATGCCATAGCTGCCGCACAGCCTGTGATCACAAAGCTCTGCGATGCCCAGCTCGAGCTCAGGGAGCTTGCAGGAAAGGAGAAGCTTCCGGTCCTGGAGGTCACAGAGGACCTCTCATGGCTGGACCCGATCCGCGAGTATGCAAGACCGCTCGTCGAGAAGGCATCTTTCGGTGAGAGCAAGTTCTCACGCCACGATGCCCTCAAGCAGGCCCAGGCAGAGACAAGGGAGAAGTTCGCTGAGGTCATCGAGGAGCATGAGGGATCAGAGCAGATCGCCAAGCTCTTTGACGATCTTGCATATGAGATCCTCAGGGCCAGCATCCTCAACGAGGGAAAGCGTGTCGACGGCAGAAGCGTCACAGAGATCAGACCGATCACCTGTGAGGTCGGAGTCCTTGCAAGGACACACGGAAGCGCTCTCTTCACAAGAGGCGAGACCCAGAGCCTTGCAGTCACAACACTCGGAACAGTCCAGGACGAGCAGCTCTTTGACGATATCGACGGAGACAAGAACTACAGCAACTTCATGCTGCATTACAACTTCCCGCCGTATTCAGTCGGTGAGACAGGCCGTCTGACAACCGGAAGAAGAGAGATCGGACACGGTCACCTGGCTCAGAGAGCCCTTCAGGCAGTTGTCCCGGCAAAGGACGAGTTCCCGTACACCGTCAGAGTCGTCTCCGAGATCATGGAGTCCAACGGATCCTCATCCATGGCTTCAGTCTGCGGCGGATGTCTCTCACTGATGGACGCAGGAGTCCCGATCTCAAAGCCGGTTGCGGGTATCGCAATGGGTCTCATCACAGAGGGCGCTGATTACAGCCGCTACCAGATTCTCTCTGACATCCTCGGAGAGGAGGACCACCTCGGAGACATGGACTTCAAGGTCGCCGGAACACGTGACGGAATCACAGCCTTCCAGATGGACATCAAGATCGCCGGTGTCACACCTGAGATCATGAGCAAGGCCCTGCAGCAGGCCAAGGAAGGCCGCTACCATATCCTCGGGATCATGGAGAAGACCCTTGCAGGTCCGAGACCTGAGGTCAACCAGTATGCACCGAAGATCCTCACAACCAAGGTTGACGAGGACAAGATCGGAGCTGTCATCGGAACAGGCGGAAAGACAATCAAGGGTATTGCCCAGGCCACCGGAGCCGAGGTCAACATCGATGACGACGGAACAGTCACCATCTACGGCAAGAACACAGCATGCGCTCAGGCCGCTCTTGAGATGGTCAAGGCCATCATCGAGGAGCCAGAGGTCGGTAAGGTCTACCAGGGCACAGTCAAGAGGCTCATGGACTTCGGCGCATTCGTCGAGATCCTGCCCGGAAAGGAAGGCCTCTGCCACATCTCCAAGCTGGCAAGGACCAGAGTCGAGAACGTCTCTGATGTCCTGTCAGTCGGTCAGGTCATCCCTGTGAAGCTGATCGAGGTCGACCGCACAGGCGGAAGGCTCAGCCTCTCATACATCGATGCCATTGATCCGGACGGAGAGACAAAGGCTCCTGAGAGAAGACCTTCTGACCGCAAGCCGAGAAACGACCGCGACAGAAAGCCCTCAAAGCCTTTCAACCGTGAGAAGAGGGATTCAAGACCTCCGAAACATGAAGAGAACTGATGGATAAGTGCATTATTCACGTACAATTGAATGACGGGGCAAGACTTCCGGTCTACAGCTCCGGCCAGGCGGCAGGCGCAGATCTCTGCGCCTGTCTTGGTAATGGCGAGACAATGACACTGGAGCCCCATAAGTGGGCTCTTGTGCCAACAGGCCTGAGGATCGCGCTTCCTGTGGGATTCGAGGCTCAGGTGCGCCCCAGAAGCGGGCTTGCCGCAAAGGCGGGCATCAGCGTCCTTAATTCTCCGGGTACGATTGACTCCGATTACAGGGGAGAGGTCAAGGTCATTCTGATAAACCACTCCGATGTCCCGTTTGTCATCAATGACGGGGACCGCATTGCCCAGATGGTCATAGCCAGACACGAGACTGCCTTATTTGAGATTGTCACATCACTGGATGAGACAGACAGGGGGCAGGGCGGCTTCGGCTCCACCGGAGTATAAGGAAGATGCTTCGGGCCTGAATCGTTAACAACTGTTTTACCAGTATATTGTGATACAATCAACAACATGAGAAGAAGAGGAAACTACTGGCTGCTTTACCGATATGTGGGAAAGGAATACATCCTTTCCTTCATCATGGCCTTCCTCTTCTTTTTCTTCATATTCTTCGTCAACCAGATCCTGGTGCTGGCCCAGAAGATCCTTTTGAAGAACGTGCGGGTGATGGATGTGATAATGCTTGTCATATTCTCCATCCCACAGTTTCTGATGTACACCATGCCGTTCTCATCCTTGGCATCGGCAAGCATGGTCATAGGTAATCTCTCATCACAGAACGAGATCCTTGCCTTGCGTTCCAGCGGAGTCCATGTCAGGAACATATTCATGCCGATTCTTGTTATCTCCCTGGGATTCTCCTTCGCCACGCTGATGATAGCCGACAGGATGATCCCTTACACCACGGAGCTCTACAAGGACCTCTATGCGAAGATACTTCAGAGCGTGCCCACGCTTGAGCTTGACAGCTACAGCTCCACACGGTTCGGAAAGAGGATAATCTCAAACGGACTTGTGGACGGGAACACCCTCTATGATGTTGTGATCTTCGATGACACAAGCAGCCGCGAGAGCAGGGTGATATCCGCATCAAAGGGAAGCATAACCGTAATTGACATAAACAGATATCTGTACAGGATAGACCTTGAGGACCCAGAGATTATGATCACTGACTCATCCTCGCTTGAGTCCTATTCCCTGGCAAGCGCATCAGACATGGAGCTCTATCTTGACCTGAGTTCGAACGCAAGCGGGCTTGTCAGCATCACGCCGTCACAGATGTCGATCAGGCAGCTTCAGGCCGCAGCCCAGGAGAGGCTGTCCGAGCAGCAGTCCATAGAGAAACAGAGAATAACGAACATCAGCTACAATGCTGCGAAGCTGGGAGAGGTCCTCATGAATGTTGAGGAATCTAGTTCGGGCATCAGCAGCGCGCTCAACTATGCCGAGGATTTGGCCGATGCACGGCGCAGCCAGGGCTTCAGCTTCTACTTCCAGTATTACCGCAGCGAGCTTCAGAAGAAGATAGCCCTGTCACTGGCCTGCACGTTCCTGGTGTTCGTGGCATTTCCGATCAGCTTCTTCCGTGTGCGTAACGGACGTCTTCTGGGCTTTGCGCTATCTATGTTCGTGGCATGCGCCTACTGGTTCTTCATCTATTACATGCATGTCAGGGCAATACAGAGCGCACTTCATCCGGCTGTCTTCATGTGGCTTCCGAATGCCGTTGTTTTCATAGCGGGAATTGTCCTGCTCTGGAGGACCAGGAAATGAGGCTCAGGGTCCTTGACAGGTACACAACAGCATCAGTTCTCAAGATAGGGCTTGTAACATCGCTTCTGGCATCGCTTATGCTGATGGGAGTGGACCTTTTCACGAATCTGGACAAGTACATGAGCTACAATGTCAGCTTCCTCAAGGCCCTGTCCATCACGCTCTATTATTTCCCGGAGGCGTTTCTGCTCGCCGTGGGGCCTGCGTTCCTCTTCGCGGTGACATATCATCTGTCCATGCTGTCTGCTAACAATGAGGTCATGGCCGTCCTGAATGCGGGTGTGAGCTTCCAGAGGATACTGAGGCCTGTCATTATCAGCGCCATACTGCTGTCAGGAGCATATTTCGCGTTCAACGAGCTAATTGCCATACCGTCGACAAACACAAAAGAGCTCCAGATGGAGCTGATTACAGAGTCCTCCGGGTCTGACAACAACCACAACATCGCCCTGAGTGACATGCAGAACGGCTACATGGTCTTTGCGGGCATGTACTCGGAGACAGAGCAGATGCTCTATGACCTCACCCTAGTTGAGAGCGCTGAGGGCGGAACGCTTGTCAGGCGCACGGACGCATACAGGGCAGTATATGATGACGAGACCGGACTCTGGACCTTCTATGACGCATATGTCTATACCCCCACAGCAAATGACGGTGTGAGGATAGACTATGTGGACAAGGCGGAGAACAAGGTCCTGCTTCTGGAGCCGCAGCTTTTCCGCAATGTCTCGAATGAGATATCAAAGATGTCTCTCAGACTTGCAAGGGCATACCTGTCCAGAATGAAGGGCCTGAATCCCGAGGAATATGCCAAGCTTGGGACAGAGTACTACAAGAGGCTCTTCAGCTGCCTGAGCCCGCTGATCATGATACTGATCGCCTGCAGCATCAACTACAGGTTCAAGAAGAACGTGCTTTTCTTCTCGCTTGTCTGCTCAATAGCCATAGCAGTGGTGTACTTCGTTGTGCAGATGATGACGGTCATGCTCGCAGACCAGGGAGTGATTGCACCTCAGCTGGGAACTCTGATACCATTTGGCGTGATAATCCTTCTGGCGACCATAATGGGCACCATAATGAGAAGGCAATGATCAACTGGGATAAAAAATGCAGAAGATAATATACAAAGAGCATCACAGGGACAGACACTGCAAGGCAAGGACAGGGGAGATCACACTTCCGCACGGAGTGGTCCAGACTCCCGCGTTCATGCCGGTCGGAACCAACGGTACGGTAAAGGGAATCCATCATGACGATGTGGCGAGGATAGGCTACAACCTGATCCTGGGAAACACCTACCATCTGTACCTGCGTCCGGGTGTGGAGGTCCTGAAGACATTTGACGGACTTCATAATTTCAGCCACTGGAACGGCAACATCCTCACTGACAGCGGCGGCTTCCAGGTGTTCTCGCTGAGCCAGCTCCGCAAGATCCATGAGGAGGGCGTGAGGTTCCAGAGCCATATTGACGGCTCAAGGCATATATTCACACCTGAGAAGGTCGTTGACATCCAGCAGGTCATCGGCTCCGACATAGCCATGATGCTCGATGTATGCAGCGCCCCGGGGATCTCCTGGAAGGAGACGCTCAACGCCATGGACATCACTCATCTCTGGGCAGAGAGGGCCATAATCAGGCGTGACAGCCTCCTTGACCTGACCGGCCGCGCCTTCAGAGGAAACCTATTCGGAATAGTGCAGGGCGGCTTCTATGAGGACCTGAGGATCAAGAGCGCCAGGACAATCAGCTCCATGGACTTCCCCGGAATCGCCATAGGCGGCCTCTCCGTCGGAGAGACAAAGGAGATGTTCTGTCATTTCCTTGCCGTGACAGCAGATAACATCACTGACACCAAGCCCCGCTATGTCATGGGAATAGGTACTCCGGACTACATCCTTGAGGCCATTGAGAACGGGATAGACCTGTTTGACTGTGTCCTGGCAACCCGCACTGCGCGCAACGGAAGCGTGTTCACTGATGACGGCATGCTGACACTCTCAAGGTCATTCAATGAGTTCGATCACGGTCCCATACAGGAGGGCTGCACATGCCGCGCGTGCACCGAATACTCGCTCGCATACATGCGCCATATGTTCAAGTGCAATGAGATGCTCGGGGGAATGCTTGCCACGGAGCATAACCTGACATACCTGTACAACCTCATCCTCCGTGCCCGAAAGGCCATAGAGGAGGACCGCTTCCAGTCCTTCAAGGAGGACTACCTGAAGCGCTTCTACGCAAACGGCGGACGATGCCTGAGGGGCTAGAGCATGCGTTTCCCTTACCACGGTGCAGGAATAGGACTCGTGAAGGACGGCTGCCTTCTGATGGGCAGGCGCTCAGACACGCCTTTCTACGGGAGATGGGCGGTTCCCGGCGGCGGAAGGGAGAAGACTGACCCTGACGAGCTTGCCACCGCAAAGAGGGAGTTCCGTGAGGAGACAGGCGTTGACTTCGATGAGCTGGAGACTCAGGCAGTCTGTAAGTGGACCCTCAAGGTCCCGTTCTTCAGCTGGAGCACATATTTTTATACCGTGAAAGCATTTGACTTTGAATTGCATTCCGATGAGTTCTCCGAGTTCGAGTGGGTTCCCCTTGATAGACTTACCGGAAAGGGCAGAAAAAAACACCTCAGACCTTTCACAAGATCCGAGGTGTCATTCCTCAGGCACTGTCTGAGCTGATCAGAAGTTCGCCAGCTCGATTGTCTTGACAGTATAGTCGTAATCAATTCCGTTGATGTTGAACTTCTTTGTCTCACCGACCTCCATGTTGTAGATGGCCTGTCCGAGAGGTGCCTTGAAGTTGAGAATGTTCTTTGACGGATCTGACTCCCACGGTCCGAACAGCGTGTATGACACATCTTCTCCTGTCTTGTTGTCCTTGAATGTGACCTTTGTGCCGAATGAGACATACTGCAGGTCAACGTTCTCAGGATAGATCACCTGCGCGGCTGAGACCTCGTCGGTGAGCTTGTTCATCAGGAAGTTCAGGTTCTTCTGCTTGTCCTTTCCGTACTGGTACTCCGCATTCTCCCTGAGGTCTCCCAGGGCTCTTGCGATTCCGATCTCCTTTGAGTTCTCAGGGATCTCGACGTTCATGATGTGGTCAAGCTCCTGCTTCTTGGCCTCGAGCATGGCCTTTGTGCACAGAAGTCCGGTCGGAATGATCTTCTTCCTGTCGATCTCCTTGTCCTGCTTCTCTCCGAGGATCTCCTCGTGATTGTCGAACTTGTTGATGATGGTGTGCTTCATGGAGAGACGCTCTGTCTCGATTCCAGGGATTCCCTTGACGATGGAGTAGAGCTTCTGGGCCTGTGACGGATCAGCGGCCTCGAGATATATCTGCACTTCCTTGTCCTTCTTGAACAGTGAATCCATCAGAAGTGCCTGTCTCTTCTTGTTCTCAGCCACATCGATCGAGTTGTCGATCCTCTTGTTTGTGACGGAGAGGAGGGCGAGCTTTGTGATCATCAGGTTCTCCTGGCTGACCTTTGCCTTCTCCCAGTCCTTAGGTCCGAAGGTGTTCGTGAGATAGATGAAGAAATCAGGATTCTCACGGCAACTAAGGACAGAGTCGGAGAGCACCTTGTAGAGTCTCTTCTTTGAGCCGTCAGAGATTGTCTTTGCCATGAAGGCGTTCATGTAGGACGGATAGAGGCTGACAACCACATCAAGCCACTTGTCCACTGAGTCCTTGACGTTCTCAATGAAGCTTCTCTTGACCTCGTTGTCATCGATTGACTCGAAGAACTCCTTCTTGTTGGAGATCCTGTTATAGAAGTCCAGGAATGAGCCGTTGAGCGTGATGAAGGACATTCCCTTCTTGTTCTTGAGGTTGTCAAGAACGAGGAATGCGGCAGTTCCGTCCGGGTCGGTGACATGGGCCTTGCTCTCAAAGTAGGAGATCATCGCGGCGAACTCATCGCTCTCTGTCTCTCCCTTGTGTGAGAGGAAGTCCCTGAGGATCTTGAGTTTGGGATAGAACTCCTTCTTGCCCTTTGTTCCCTTGAACAGGGCAAGGGCCTTCTCCTCATAGGTGATCGGAGTTGACCTGAGCACATAGACATCGCTGTCTGACTCGCTGATTCCGAAGTACTGGTTGGAGGAGAGCTCCTTCTTCGCGGCTGCCTGCCAGTCCGCCCACTGTGACTCGGAGAGCACTGACGGGACAAGCTCGCTCTTCATCTGCTTCAGGGACGCCTGGTCATTGAAGGAGGTGAGAAGGACCTTCAGGCCCCATTCGATCTTGGTCTTGTCCATAAAGCGCTCTGCGAGCTTCTCCTTGGGGAAGGCGACCTTCAGGACCCAGATGTGTCCCTTTGGCAGGACGCGGAGGCTGGAGTAGGCCATCTGGCAGCTCATTGTATGCATGCCTCTGCTGCCGAACATGATCTTCATCTCGTCCTTGGCGATGCTCTTGATCTGTCCCAGCTTCCAGGAGTCGTGGAACACGAATGCACCCTCGACAAAGCCGATCTGCTTCTCGAACTTCTCAATCGCTACGTTGATGTTCAGGTAGTCATCGAGGATTCCGGTGTTGTTGAGGCAGTACTCGAGCCTGTTGTTGTCCTTGTACTTCTCCTTCCAGAGTCCTACAAGCTTGTCCCTAGAGATCTTGTCATGCGGTGCATAGCGGATGATCTTCTTGAGGATATCGATCCTTGAGTTGAGGTCGCAGTCCACCTTGTCATAGATGCTCTGCAGGGCAAAGACGCCTCTGTCGCTTCCCAGAGAGTCTGCGATCTTGTCCGCAAGGCCGATGAGGTACTTGGGGCTGTCTGACCTGAGGGCAAGGATCTTGTCCCAGACGTTGATGATGGAGTTGATGTCCTGCTTCTTCAGGTGTCTTCTGAGAAGGATCCTGCAGTAGTTGATGGTTGCGTCGACATCACCTTTCTTCTCGAAGTAGTCGATGAGCTTGTAAAGGACATCGGTCTCCTCGAAATCGACCTTGATCAGGCGCTCCCATGTCTCGATCTTCTTGTCCTGCATGTTATTCTTTGTGTAGCACTCTGCAAGGACCTTGAGGGCATACTGGCTCTCGGTGAAGGTGAGGATCTTGTTTCCGAGGAACATGACCTCGGGCCATCTGGAATCGATGTAATACTGCTCAAGAAGGTGGAAGATATGCCTGTCATCCATCGGATGGCGCCCTGTCATGGTTGCAAGGTAGCTTGCTGCAATCGGGGCCTTTGCACTTTCCTCGATTGCCTGGTCACAGAGGGTCTTGAACTCCATCCTGTCATCGTTCTCTGTCAGTTTCTCAGCTGCAGCATCAAGGGCATTGAACTCCTTGACTCCGACAGAGTCAATGTTCGTCGCCTGCCATAAATCGTTGCTGATCAGGTTCCTGACTTCAGTTGCGGTCATTTTATCTCTCCTTTTTTATTTACGCGGGGGCAACTTCTGAGGTTGTGCTCTGACGTAAACAAAACCGGGCAGACTTACGTCTGCTCGGCGCTTGTGGCTAATTTCTTTTCTTAATCACTATATTACCATAACTTGTTCCGGAAGGCAATCCTGACATCTGTTATTTGAAACAATTTGCAACAGATCCGGAGACACACAGGAGCAGAAGTGCTTTTTCTGATATATTTTTTCAGTTTTTCCAAAATAAAAAATGTTTTCAGAATTGAAATTTTCTTTACATGGAGGCCAAATAGGAGTTAATATATAAACATGCAGAGCTTTCTTACATTAATTGAACAGATTGAGAAGGAGCTTCCTTCTTCTGAGCGCAAAATAGCTGATTACGTTCTTCAGAACCCGTCGGCACCTCTTTTCATGACAATGACAGAGCTTTCTGCCGCAGCAGGCTCAAGCCCCGCAATTGTTGTCAGACTTTGCAAGAGACTGAACGTTGACGGTTATTCTGATTTCAAGATCAGACTCTCCCGTGAGGTCTTCTCGAATGAAGGCAAGGAAGAGGAGCCGGAGCAGGTCATGGAGAACTTCTATGACTCCGGTCTGAGCACCAGGGACCTGATTGTCCAGTACATCAAGTTCACAAGCAAGAACCTGGCCAACCTCGAGTCCGTCCTTGACCCCAAGACAGTTGATGCCGCGGCAGAGGTCATCAACCATGCCAAGACAGTCCTGCTTCTCGGAACTGGTTCCGCTGAGGTCATCCTGAGCGACCTCCAGTACAAGCTCGCAAGACTCGGAAAGAACGTCATCTACTCCAAGGATGTGAACCTCCAGATCGCCCAGTCATACTCAATGACAGACGACATGGTCGCATTCGGAATCTCCTACTTCGGTGAAGACCAGCTGGTCAACCAGGCCGCCAAGGCAGTCAAGGAATCAAGCGGCAAGCTCATCACACTGACAAAGATCGGTCACAACCATCTGTCACGTCTCGCTGATGTAAAGCTCCAGATTCCTGCATCAGGTTATGAGTTCCGCACAGGATCAACTCTTACCAGAATCCTCCAGATCTTCGTCACTGATGTCCTTTACAGCGCAGTCCTGGGCAAGATGACAGAGGAGGAGAAGGCCGCCGTCCTCAGAAGATGGAACTTCTCGGTTACGCACAGCTGATAATCTCCGGGAGACTTGGCGTCTCCTCACTTGTTTCGTGAAATCCCTCCGTGTATTGCAACCGGAGGGATTTTTTCTTTGCCTCGGTGATTATCTGTGGGATGATTCGTTGTCAATCGTGCAACTCGTGAACTTCGTGAGTTATACTAGACAATAATATAGATTTATTGCATAATTCTTCGGTTATGTTTGATTCAATCAGTGACAAATTCTCATCTATATTCCGCTCAATAGCCGGCAAGTCCAAGATTACCGAGAAGAACATCCAGGACGCTGTCGAAGAGATAAAGGTAGCGCTTCTTGACGCTGACGTAAATCTTCGTGTCGTAAGAAGATTCGTCAACAGGACAATGGAGGAGGCCAAGGGCGACAAGGTCCTTAAGGCCGTTGATCCCGGGCAGCAGTTCACCAAGATCGTCTATGACAAGATGGTACAGCTTCTCGGAGATCCCGATCATCAGAAGCTCAACCTCAAGGGACCTGACACAGTCACTGTCATCCTGATGATGGGACTTCAGGGCTCAGGTAAGACAACCACAAGCGCAAAGCTCGCCATGATGCTCAAGAAGCAGGGCAGGCGCGTGATGATGGCCGCATGTGACCTGATCAGACCGGCTGCAATCACACAGCTGCAGGTCCTGGGCGAGCAGGTCGGTGTTCCCGTATATGCCGAGCCCGAGTCAAAGGATGCCCCTGCGGTTGCGCTCAATGCCCTGAAGAAGGCAAAGCGCGAGCAGTATGATGTGCTGATTGTCGATACATCCGGAAGAATGTACCTGGACGAGCAGATGATGAAGGAGCTGATGGATGTCAACGCAGCCGTCAAGCCCGATGAGACCCTGTTCGTCGCAGATGCCATGACCGGTCAGAACGCCGTGACCATCGCGCAGGAGTTCGAGCAGAAGGTCGGAATCTCAGGCGTGATCCTGACAAAGTTCGACTCTGACACCCGTGGCGGAGCCGCTCTCTCACTGAGAGAGGTGGTAGGCAAGCCGATCAAGTTCATCGGTGTGGGTGAGAAGCTTGATAACCTCGAGCCGTTCTATCCTGACAGGATGGCAAGCAGGATCCTGGGCATGGGAGATATCGTCACCCTTGTCGAGAAGGCCCAGGAGGCATTTGACCAGAAACAGGCTGAGAAGCTGCAGGAGAAGATGGCCAAGAGCACCTTTGACCTGCAGGATTACCTGGAGCAGATAGAGAGCATGACCAAGATGGGCGGAATCGGGAAAATCATCGACATGCTGCCCGGAGCAAAGGGAAATATCTCGGAAGATGACATAGATAAGAAGGAATTACTGAAAGAAAAAGCAATAATTCAGTCAATGACCTTCCAAGAAAGACAGAATATCTATATAATTGGTCCGGCTCGAAAGAGAAGAATAGCAAAAGGCAGCGGCACCTCCGTCGGAGAAGTCGGCCATTTGCTCAAGAAATTTGAAAAGATGCGGCTGAGTATGAAGAAGCTCGCAAAAAATAAGAAGTACCAGTCTGCCATGATGAAGCAGATGGGCATGAATTGAGATTCGTGTAGGAGGAACAGACGTGAGCGTTAGTATCAGATTGAAGAGATTCGGTACAAAGAAGAGACCTTATTACAGAGTGGTTGTGATTGACTCAAGGCTTTCAAATACAGGAAGACCTCTTGAGGAGATCGGTTACTACCACCCGATCGAGGCTGAGGAGAACCAGGTCAAGATTGATGCGGAGAGAGCATCATACTGGCTTCAGAACGGTGCACAGCCTTCAGATACAGTCAAGGCTATTTTCGCAAAGCAGGGTATCCAGACCACAAAAGCTCCTGCAAAGGACTGAGTAAGTGGAAAAGGAACTGGTTGAATACATTGTCAGATCTCTGGTCGACCAGCCTGAGAGCGTTGAGGTCAATGTGGTTGAGGGCGAGAAGTCCACAATCCTTGAGCTCAGGGTTTCTCCGGATGACATCGGCAAGGTGATCGGCAAGCAGGGCAGGATTGCAAAGGCCCTGAGGACTATCCTCAGCGCTACTGCAACCAAGAGCGGCAAGCACGCCAGCCTTGAGATTCTGGACTGATTGGTATGAAACAGGTCCTTTCAACCGGAGTGATCAGATCCCCGCATGGCGTAAAAGGCTATGTCAAGGTGCATCCGTATTCGGATGACTTTGATCATTTCTTCAAGCTGAAGGAAGTTACCTTGCAGCGTGGAGATAAGACCAGAAAAGTCGAGGTCGAGAAGGTGCAGAACCATTCCGATGAGCTTCTGATGAAGTTCAGGGGAATTGACTCACCCGAGGATGCAAGATTCATTTCTGGTTGGGAAATTCTGGTACCAAGAGATCAGGCCAGCAGGCTTGAGGAAGGAGAGGTTTACACAGCTGACCTACAGGGTATGAAGCTGGTATATGATAACGAAGAGGTCGCTGAAGTGGTTTCAGTGATGGACGGAGCCCAGGCGCTTTTGCTTGAGGTGAAGACCACAAGGAACGACAGACTTCATCTAGTACCGTACATGAGAGGCGTGTTCATAGATGATGTGGATGTCGAGAATGGAACCATGATGCTGCTCAGGCCGGAGTTGTTGGATTGAACATTGATATCCTAACGCTCTTTCCAGAGATGGTCAGAGGCTTTTTCACGAATTCCATCATGGCGCGGGCTGTCAAGTCAGGCCTTGTCTCCTACAACATAGTTGACTGGAGGCAATATGCCGAGGACAAGCACCACAAGTGTGACGATTCACCCTTTGGCGGGGGTGCGGGCATGGTCATCAAACCCGAACCGCTCTTCAAAGCTCTAGATCGCATTGATGCCATGAACAAGCGTGTCGTCTACGCATCCCCATCGGGAAAACGGCTGACACAGGACTATGCCAGACAACTGAGCCGGGAGTCTGAGCTGGTCTTCATCTGCGGGCATTACGAAGGTATTGACCAGCGGATAATCGACCGTTATGTCGATGACGAGATTTGCATAGGTGATTACGTTATTTCCTCAGGGGAAGTAGCCACCCTGGTGATAATCGATGCCGTCTACAGGCTGATAGACGGAGTTATCACGGATTCCTCACTCGATGAGGAGAGCTTCACCGGTCCGTTATTGGAATACCCACAATACACCAGGCCGGAAACCTATTGCGGAATGTCGGTTCCTGATATATTATTGTCAGGCCATCATGCCAATATAGAGAAGTGGAGGCTGCAAAAAAGGCTTGAGAAGACTTTGTCCAACAGGCCGGATCTGCTGGAGAACGCTTCACTTGATGAGGCGGCCAGCAAAATACTAGAAGAATTAAAATTGACCAAGGGGTTAAAAAATGGACTTGATTAAGGCTATTGAACAGGAACAGATGAAGCAGGATGCCGAGAACTTCCACATTGGCGACACCGTTAAGGTTTACTTCAAGATCGTCGAGGGAACAACCGAGAGAATCCAGGTTTACGAGGGTGTTGTCATCGCAAAGAACAACACAGGCATCAGAAGGACATTCGTTGTCAGAAAGATCTCCTACGGTGTCGGAGTCGAGAGAATCTTCCCGCTGCACTCACCGAGAGTTGAGAAGATCGAGGTCGTCAGACGCGGTCGTGTCAGAAGAGCCAAGCTCTACTATCTCAGAGACAAGGTCGGTAAGGCCGCCAAGGTTCCTGAGCAGATCCGCGGACACAAGGGCATCTGAGTTCAATATCAGAATAACAGGAAAGACGGACAACCACTTGTGTGGTTTCCGTCTTTTTTATAAGGAAGAAGATGGAGACAAAGAAGAAAGGGGATATCTGCGAGTCTCTTGTATGTGACCATCTCACCTCCTTGGGCTATGAGGTCCTTGCCAGGAACTATCGTTGCCCATATGGGGAGATAGATATCATCTCTTTGTCTGACAAGGGAATACTTTGCGTTACTGAGGTCAAGAGCCTTACAGCCAGATGGCCGTCTGACGACATCAGGTATATGGTAAGTCCCCAGAAACAGCACAGACTCAGAAGAACCCTTGAGTCTTTTCTCTCATCTGATTCCAAGGTGCGTTTCAAAGGCATCCGTTTCGATGTGGCAACCGTCACCGGCGGCAAGGTCACATATTACTATGGGGATGATTTCTGATGGACAACAGCGACAACAGAAACAGAAAGAAGAAAAAGAACTCCAAGAAGGGCAATGAGCCTTCACAGCAGGCGCAGCAGTCACAATCCTCCCAGATCGCTAAGAAGCACATGACTTTTGAGGATCTGGCTGTGCCTCAGGTAAATGAGCCAAGGCCTCAGTGCCGTATCTGCGGTGAGCCGATTGAGTTCATTGCCGAGGCAATAGGCGAGAGCGACGGCGGATTCAGCCATTTCGACTGTGTCATATCAAAGCTCAAGGAGCAGGAGCACGTCCAGGAGGGGGAGTACATCTCCTATGTCGGCCATGGCAACTTCGCCGTCTTCACAAAGGACGAGGAAGGACACTTTGTCATCAAGACCCGTATCCCGTATGAGTCCAAGGAAAACTATGACGGTGCAAAGAAATATGTGGAGGGCACAAAGGAATGAACACCAAATGCGCTATGCTTCCGGGAACTTTTGATCCCCCGACAGTGGGCCACATGGACATAATCGAGAGATGCGCGCTCCTTTATGACAAGCTCTATGTCGTCATTGCCGACAACATCAGCAAGAGCACGCTGTTCAGCCCCCAGGAGAGAAAGGACATGCTTGAGGAGCTTCTTGCAAGGCACAGGAACATCGAGGTCTGCACATGGAGCGGCATGGTCGTGGACTTTGCAAAGGAGCATGACTGCGGCGTTATAGTGCGCGGTGTCAGGGCCATGAACGATTTCGGCTATGAGTTCGAGCTCGCCATGACATACAAGCAGCTTTTCCCGGAGGTGGAGGTCCTTTTCATCCCCACGGATCCGAAATACTTCCTGATCCGGAGCTCAAGCATCAAGGAGATGGCCGTATTCGGTGCTGATATATCGAAAATGGTCCCGAAACTGGTCCAGCAGAGGGTCAAAACTAAGCTTAAAAAGGCATAAAGCATTGACTTAAATAGGTATTTCCTATATTCTCACAATGTTCGATTAAATCATTGGTTATACAGAGGTAACATTATGGCAACACCGAAATATAAGACATCCAAGTCCAGGGCTGCTTCCCGCAAGGCATCAAACATGAGGCTTCAGGCTCCTACACTTTGCAAGTGCACAAAGTGCGGTCAGCTTATTCTGCCGCATCGTGTCTGCCCGCAGTGCGGATACTACAAGGGAGTCCAGGTAGTCAATCCTGAGGAGTGATTTCAATGACAAACAATGAAGTTTTCAACAAGGTAAAGGCAATCATCGCTGATAAGCTCG